>PPYF01612160.1_pt1 | contig 35587 bp, 46 predicted proteins | sample 1559871 | NCBI WGS metagenome assembly PPYF01 (sample SAMN08240021, study PRJNA423297) | Human gut metagenome, whole genome shotgun sequencing project.
TGTTTTTGCACGTCACTCTGCATTCATATCATCTGGTGAGCGCGTTGGTTATTATGTGCGGTATAGCATTGTGTTCCCGTCCGAGTGCAAAAAAAGGCTCGCAGCAGCGCGTGGCGTGAAAAGCGGGTAAATTAGCTTATGGTGGCGCCCCCGGTAATATTTACCACTGTGGCGGTCATGGCGCTGGCATGGTCTGAAGCGAGAAAGGTTGTAACCTCAGCGATTTGTGCAAGCGTAGGCAGGCGCGCGAGCATGGTACTTTGCGCCGCCCCCCCTAACCATTGATCGACGGTTAAACCTATTGACTGTGCTTTAGCGGTGAAAATTTCTCCGGTATAGGAGCCAGCCGCTACAGCATCCACAATCGCATGCGACCGCACGCCGACGACACGAATGTTTATTGGTCCCGTCTCGCTGGCGAGCGCCTTAATAAAAGCCTCTGTTCCTGCACAGCCGACGATATGGCCGAGATGCCCGGGCATCGCCATCGGGGCTGCGGGCGCAACGATGGTGAGAATAACGCCTGCTCGATTGCCGCCCATGTGCGGCGTTACGGCTTTTGCGATATTGAACTGCGCCGCAAGAAAAGGGGTGATACCGCTCATAAACTCAGAGAGGGATAATGCATCGATGCGCTTGCCCTGTTCGTGCATAAATCCCGTTGCGTTAACCACCACATCTATTCCACCGGTTTGCTGTACAAGGCGGGTAACTTCCTTCGATGCGTTGTGCTCGTCGAGTACATCGGTGATAAAGGTTTCGACTGTACCTCCCGCCGTTCGGATGCCACTGGCGGTCCAATCCAGCTTTTCCTGACGGCGGGCGCCCAGATACACATGGGCTCCTTCGCGCGCCATAGTATGCGCAACCGCACTACCAATAGCGCCGCTGCCACCGAAGATCACTGCGACTTTGCCTGAGAGTAACATAGCAACCCCATCACCATTTAGCACCGAGTAAAGTATGTGCCATAACGGGTATGCTGCAAATTTGAGAAAGCGTTTCCGGGGAACCTCACTCAGCGATGAAAATCAGGTTATGTCGGGGACATTGCTGCTATAGATCTTATAGCAGCAATGTCTATCAGCTCATTTTAACGCCGATCAGTTACTGTAAGTGTTTGATATTTCTTTAACATGTATATCATTATCAAAATTATCAAAAGCAAGTACATCATCCAGATGCTGGTATTTAGCTCAATTAAAAAACTACCGACACCTCCGATGACTGACGGAATAACCAGCGAGGCGGCTCCCATCAACGCAGAGGTCGCTCCCAGGTTGGTGCGCTGGCTGGACATGGTCAGGTAGGTATAGAGTGATTCGAACATCCCTCCAGCAAACATCAGGATAATAAAGAAGAATATAAAAATATTGACGTGATAACTAAGTATTATTAATGGAATACACAGTACAATAAATGAGGCGATGATTTTCAGCCACGAATTCAAAATTTGCGGCGCAGACCTTTTCTTAAGAAGTTTACCTGATAATGCAGCCCCCAGCAGTAGGAAGCCTCCAATAATTGATGAAAGCACACCAAATTGCGTTGATGAGTATCCAAACGTAACCATAAAAATAAATGGGGAGGCTGTGACATAGCAATAAATCAGCGAAAATGACAGACCAAGAGACAGACAAGGTAGATAAAATCGAGGTTGTTTGCTGATCTCTTTATACGTATTAAATGATGATTTTAATGAATAGGCAACCCTTCTCTCATGGCTGAGTGTTTCAGGGAAGTTAAAATAAACGAATATTAACGTTATAATAGCATAGCCACATATCATTAAAAAAATTGCGCGCCATCCCCATAAGTCATTAATTACCCCTCCCAGCAGGGGCGAAGCAATGGGAACGACACCTTCGATAGTGATGATGATGGCATACAGCGTCGCGGCCACTGAACCACGAGTTACATCTCGAACTGCGCTGATTGCTGTAACCAGCGTTATTGATATAGAAAGACCTTGTATGACACGGATCGCCAGAAACATAACCAGACCGGTTGAGAGCGTGAGACAATATGTTGTCACGCCATAAATAACCGCACCTGTAAGCATAATTTTTCGCCGGCCAATAGCATCAGATAATGGACCAAAAATTAGCTGTCCAAAACCAATGCATAGGGTATAAACCATAATCGACAACTGCGTGGTTGAGACATTTTTTTCAAATTCTTTTGCGATGTCGGGAATTGAAGGTAAATAAGTGTCCACTCCCAGAATTCCCATTATCGTCAACATGGCCAGGCCGACAGTAAAGTAAATTATGTTCTTTCTATGAATAACAGTTTGCAGCTTCATTACTTATCACCATGAGTAAATTAAAAGCATGAAAAAGTTCACTATTTAAATAGAGATGTTGTGGATAATTATCGTGTAGGCAATAAAACAGAGTTGAAATGAACTGTCAAACTTTTGACTCAAAAAATTGAGATATGAGTCACAGGTATATAACCATAATTTTCGATGGTAGGGTTCCAGTTAAATTTAATTGTGTTTGATTGCCAGGCAGCACGAGGAACCATAAGTACACTGACTTCGAATACAGGCATACTGCTGGTGTTGGTGTTGGTGTTGGTGTACGTGATTGATTTTTTCAGTAGTAAATTTCAGGCAACAAAAAACCCATTTATGTAAATGGGTTAGTAAAAACAACGACTTGCAATATAATCAATAAGTTAGTTTGGTGATGAGAAGTGATGATTACGGGGTATTGCCAGCCGCTGCCGCCACTTTGTCGCCATTTGGCAACGTAGCCAACGGGTTAAAGCGCAGGGCGGTTTCAAGGTGGTCAGGCGCAAGATGAGCATAGCGCATGGTCATTTTTATGTCGTGGTGGCCCAGGATTTTCTGGAGGGCAAGGATGTTCCCACCTGACATCATAAAGTGTGCTGCAAACGTGTGGCGTAGAACGTGGGTAAGCTGCCCGCGAGGAAGCACGATGGAAGTTTTATCCATCACAGATAAAAACTGAAAGTAGCAGTCAGTAAAGAACTTGAAGCCGTCCAGGGCAATGATTTCCTCATACAGCTCTTTGCTGATAGGAATGCTGCGGTTTTTTTTGCCTTTGGTCCTGACGAACGTGATTCGATACTTTGTAACTTGAGAGCGAGTGAGGTTCACAGCCTCGCGCCAGCGTGCTCCGGTGCTCAGACAGATTTTAACGACCAGAGCGAGCAGGGGGCTTTGGCGGTTACAGTCGTACAAAAGCTCAGTAATTTGTTCATGCGTCAGCCAGGCCATCTCCTTTTCTGCGATGGTAAATTTGCGCATGTTCTCCAGCGGGTTCGGCGCTGTCCATTCACCTAGTCGGGCCAGCTCGCTAAAAACGCCGCTAAGGTAGCTTTGCTCAAGGTTTATAGTTACCGGGCTGGCACCTTTCTTCCACTTGTCGCTAAAGTAGATTTCCCCTGTAAGGCGTTTATCGCGGTAGTGCGCGAACAATTTGGAACTGAGATCGGTTGCGAGAGGGTTTCCGAGTGCATCGACCATCAGGACCAATTTGTCGTAAACATGCTCGCCAGCGGTCAGGGATTTGCCGTGCAGTTTGAACCAGAGTTCAACCACGTCTTTCAGAGTTCGACGGTCTACCGATTCACCCAGCCAAGGCTTAGCCTCTGCCTCATCCATCGTGTGACGTTCAAAAGCTAATGCTTCGCCTTTGGTGGCGAACTGTTTACGCACACGACGCCCGCTGCGTCCGGCAGGGTAGCATTCACAAATCCATTTTCCGGTGTCAAGTTTACGTACTGCCATAAAAAAGCCCTCATGTCTGAGGGCTAAATTTAACTGTATATTAAAACAGTGGTCAATGTATGATTAACGTAAATCATACATGCTATGCAACGATTAGTTCATCGTTTTCTTCTGTTACTGCGTTGCGCTCATTCTCAATGGCTAAAGACTCTCTATACTCTTTAGCTTCTGCAAACATTGTCCAATGCGCATTAATGTTCATGTTTTCAATAGTTGACTTAATATCCTTTATGCCAACATTGAAGAACTCTTTGCGTGAGTTAACCTTGTTCAATTGCTTGTCGTTAAATACTTTATGCAAGTGGTTTTCTAATGATGGAGCATCATCACTGTAGATCATTGCATGTACATCGAATGAGAATGGCACACTGGCATCGCCAAGTTCACGAATGCGATCCAATGGCTCAAGGCGGCGTGTCATCCCAATTTTATATACATTTTCGCCGAAGGAACCGATGTTACTAATAACATAAACATGGCCTGAGCGTGTTTGCTGTGCCATTGAAATAGCTCGCTGGTTTTTGGCTTCAGCTTCTTCATATTTAGCTTGTAATTCAGTCAATTTCTGTTCAAGAACTAAGCGTTGTTCTTCTCCAGCGAGCATTAATTCTTTGGTCGCCTTATCAATGGCCTGCTGAATGGCTTTTTCTTCTTTTTCAGCTTCTTTTATTGCTTTTTCATATTCTCTGCGAGCTCTTTCCTCTTCGCGAAGTTGTTCTTTAATTCTTCTTTGTTCTTCTTTCTCTTCAAGCATAATTTCATTAACTGCAACACCCCATTTTAGTTCATTAAGTCGTGCTTGAAGATATATGTCACTTATTTTAGCCGACCTAAATGCAGAACCGTTATAATTAACTAGCTGAAAGGCATCTTTTATTTCTTGGGATAGTTTACCGAAGTTGTTATGTTTTATTTTTGATAGAATAGTGTCTACTTTTCCATTGAAAGCATCCAAAACAAAGTTGATTGCAGTATTGCGTCTATTCTGTTCAACATAATCACACGAGGCTGCTTTATTAGTTCTTATTAATGAATCTGTTAATTCTCTAGCTTTTTTCAACTCCTTACCTGCATCTGTAAACTCATAATTTTCCGCCAACTCATCAAGTACACTGCGATTAGGAATTATCCATTCATCCCCATAGCCTTCAATTTTATTCTTCATTGATTTGGCAACGGATTCATATCTTTCTGCAAATTCTTTCGCTTCATAAGCTGATCCAGCAATCTCCTTTGCCCTTTCTTCAGCATTTGAAATTATTTTTACTGCATTATCATTAGCATTTGAGATCAGTTCATTCGCTTTACTGTTTGCATTATCAAGGCGCTCTTTGGCTTTCAAGCGTGCATCACGAGCGTCTTTGGTGATAGCTATTGCTTCTCTATTTGCATTGCTTATTGTGAGCTGAGCTTGATTATGAGCTTCGTTTACAGTCTTAGCTGCCATTATTTGAGCTTCTTCTATTTTCTGTTTAGCCATAGAGTCGGCTGTCTTAATCTTTTTCTCTGCATCCAGTACCGCGCTGTGTAACTCTGCATATTGCCATAGGGGGGCAGCTCTTCCTTCTAACTCAGAGTGTTCACGTATAGCTTGAGCTATTTTTTTATCGGACTCGATCAATTGATTTGTTAGAGAGTCTCTTTCTTTTTTTAAGTTATCGTTCTCTAATGATAAGTTTGTGACTGTTAACTTATTTTTTTTGGCTATTTTGTACAAGATAATAGCCAAGACGGGCGAGGATAATGCTAAAAATAATACTATTATAAGAAATAAATCCATTTCTAAGTCCTTTTATTCTATCAATTTGAAACAGTTGTGCTTCTCACATATGCGATCACTTCTATATCTGAAAAAGCACATTCAAAACTATTATCTACTGTATAAATTTTAATCATGCCCTTGGGCAACCTAGTGATGAGCCTAATGGAATAAGTTCCATCAATGTTGATCAACCAGTACCCATCAAGCACTTCTGCAAATTTTTGCTCACAGATGTATGTAGTAGGTCCGTCCAGAACAACAATCGGTGCAGAAAGCTTCGCGGGAAGAAATGACGCGTCAAATACACATGAGCCATCTTCAACCATTTTTCCCGCAACCAGACGAAACTTCACGAGCTCTTCGGTGGTTGCTGTTTGAGAACTTTGCTTAAGACCTTGCCCGGTGGTCAACCAATTGAGCGAAGTACCTGTTTCCAGGGCACATTGAATTATCCAATCTGCGGGGAAGGTATCTCGCAGGTATCTATTAGCCAATGTGCTTTTTGACACTCCTAAGTGGTCAGCAAGGGCCTGCCGAGTTGTAAACCCATATGCCTCGACCAATCGCTCAATCGCAGCCTTGCCACCCTGATTGGGATTTATTTTGATCTCATTTGGGTACTTTGATGTTGACATATCTCTTATGCGATCCTAGTATCAATTTCGTTCCCATTTGGGGACTTGTCACGATTACTACCGGCTCACCACAAGCCAATAGGAGATGTTGCATCATGACCCCTAACATTTCAATCACTCTGAATACACCACACGTCACAATTGAACGCTACAGCGAGCTAACAGGACTGCCTGTAGACACTATTAACGACATGCTCGCTGATGGTCGTTTGCCTCGCCACCGCCTGCGTAAGGACAAGAAGCGCGAGAAAGTGATGATTAACATCGTCGCACTCACTGTTGATGCGCTTTCTGATTGCAATGTCGCTATTAGTTAGTTCCATTTTGAGATACATCGGAGTCTCTTGCTATGTTTGATTATCGTGTTTCTAAACATCCGCACTTTGATGAAGCCTGCCGGGCTTTTTCGCTGCGTCACAACATAGCGAAGCTGGCAGAACGCGCAGGAATGAATGTCCAGACGCTGCGCAACAAACTGAACCCGCACCAACCACATCAACTCACTCCGCCGGAGATCTGGCTGCTGACTGATATCACCGAAGACTCAACGCTGGTTGATGGGTTTCTGGCTCAAATCCATTGCTTGCCGTGCGTGCCATTGAATGAAGTGGTAAAAGAGAACCTGCCACATTACGTCATGAGTGCAACTGCGGAGATTGGGCGTGTAGCTGCAGGAGCAGTATCTGGTGATGTGAAAACCAGTGCAGGTCGCCGCGATGTTATCAACAGCATCAATGCTGTTACACGCCTTATGGCCCTCACTGCTGTTTCATTGCACGCGCGTTTGCAGGCGAATCCGGCGATGACAAGTGCAGTAGATACCGTAACGGGCCTCGGTGCTTCGTTCGGTCTGATCTGAGGTGGTTATGCTGACTAAAGAACCATCTTTTGCATCACTTCTCGTTAAGCAAAGTCCTGCAATGCACTGCGGTCATGGCTGGATTATGGGGAAGGGCGGCAAGCGCTGGCACCCGTGTCGCTCACAGGATGCGCTGCTGGCTGAACTGTCTACTAAAAAGCAGAGGAAACCATGGCTATTGAAGGCGATGCTGCGACTGTTCCGCTAAGCGCCGGCCTCCGCCTTAATGGGTTAAACCACATCGCGGAATTAAGGGCGAAAGTGTTTGGCTTAAATATTGATTCAGAACTGGAGCGCTTTATTAGCGATATGCGGGACCAACGGGATATTAACCATGAGCAGAATAAACGCGCATTAGCTGCAATATTCTTTATGGCAAAGATTCCGGCGGAACGTCATAGCGTCAATGTTAGTGAGCTGACGACTGACGAAAAGCGGGAGCTGATTAAAGCAATGAACCATTTCCGTACAGTGGTGAGTTTATTTCCAAATCGGCTAGCCATGCCGAATTAACCCACAACCGAAATTAAAGGCGTAAACCCGCCGGGCTTCTTATTGCCCAAATTCAGGAGAAACAACAATGCGAAATATTGAAACTCGTATCACCAAAACAGGACCAGATGATGCTGGCCTTAATCAGATGCTGACTGATGCACGGATGGAAGAACGCCGGGCACGTGCCGCGGCAATGGCAGCTCGTCTTGCTAGCCTGGCTTGCCATATCACGTCACGCCAGCTTAACCACGTTGAAGCGGCGGAGCTGCTGCGTATTGCGGCTGAAAACATTCAGAACGAAGCGCAGGAGATCCACTGATGGCTGATTCAATGGACCTTGTACAACAGCGCGTTGAAGAAGAACGCCAGCGCCACATCCACACCGCCCGCAACAGAACGCCGGGCGTTTCCCGTGTGCTTTGCATTGATTGCGATGCACCGATCCCGCCAGCTCGCCGCCGCGCTATTCCGGGCGTGCAGTGTTGCGTCACTTGTCAGGAAATCGCAGAGCTGAAAGGCAAGCATTACGTAGGGGGTGCTGTATGAGCACTATCCTGAAATGGGCGGGTAATAAAACCGCTATCATGGCAGAACTGAAAAAACACCTTCCAGCAGGCCCGCGACTGGTTGAACCTTTCGCGGGTTCCTGTGCTGTGATGATGGCGACAGACTATCCTCATTATCTTGTCGCAGATATTAATCCAGACCTGATTAATCTTTATCAGGTGATTAAGAATGATGTTGAATACTTCATCAAAGAGGGCAGATATCTTTTTGAAGCCCGTAATGATCCAGAGGCATATTATAAGACGAGACAGGAGTTTAACTTGCGCCATGGTGGCGCAATTGAACGCGCATTGTATTTCTTATATTTAAATCGCTATGGTTATCGCGGACTGTGTCGCTATAACTTGAACGGCTATTTTAGTGTTCCTTACGGTAATTATAAAAAACCTTATTTCCCTGAAAATGAAATTCGCGTATTTGCAGAAAAAGCAAAACGCGCAACGATTATCTGCGCCAGCTATGACGAGACACTGGCACTGCTGCAGACGGGTGATGTGGTTTATTGTGATCCGCCATATGACGGCACGTTTAACGGATATCACACCGCTGGTTTTACAGAGGATGATCAATACCATCTGGCGTCTATTCTTGAGCGCCGGTCATCAGAAGGTCATCAGATTATTGTGTCCAACAGTGACACGTCTTTAACCCGTTCTCTTTATCGTAACTTTACCATCCACCGTATCACCGCAAAGCGCAGCATGGGTGTGGCTGCAGGTGATGGCAAATCTGCAGTAGAAATCATCGCGACAAAGTCAGCGTGCTGGTTTGGTGTGGATTTGGCGTCTGGTCCTGATATCTCGGTGGAAGCTGAGGTGCGGGCGTGGCAGTGAGTAAATTCACATTACATCATGCACAAACCACCGGCGGCTCGAATGAGGCCGCCGCAGCCTTTCCATGGAATGCCCCAAAAAAAGCGGTTAACCCGTATCTGGACCCGGAGGAAGTTGCGCCGGAGTCTGCGCTTTCAAACCTGATCGCTCTTTACGCTGCGGATAACGAGCAGGAGCAGCTGCGCCGTGAGGCGCTGAGCGATGAGGTCTGGGAACGCTATTTCTTCAATGAATCCCGTGATCCCGTCCAGCGTGAAATGGAGCAGGACCGGCTGATTAGCCACGCCAAAATGGCGCGCGAGCAGCAGCGTTTTAATCCCGATTTGGTCATTCTGACTGACGTTAACGCCATGCCGTCCCATATCAGCAAGCCTCTGCTGGAGCGGATTAAATATTTCCATAGTCTGGGCAGAGCTAAAGCCTATTCCCGCTACCTGCGCGAAACCATCAGGCCGTGTCTTGAGCGGCTGGAGCGCGTGCGTGATAGTCAGGTGTCTGCCTCTTTCCGGTTCATGGCGAGTCATGACGGGCTGGAGGGGCTGCTGGTACTGCCTGAAATGAATCAGGATCAGGTCAAGCGCCTTTCCACGCTGGTTGCGGCACATATGAGCATGTGTCTCGATGCGGCCTGCGGTGATCTTTTTGTCAGCGATGATGTAAAACCAGAAGAAATCCGCCAGGCATGGGAAAGGGTTGCTGCAGAAGCCATGCGCCTTGAGGTCATCCCGCCAGCGTTTGAGCGGTTACGCCGCAAAAAGCACCGCCGCAAGCCGGTGCCTTATGAACTGATCCCATCGTCGCTGGCGCGTATGCTGTGCGCGGACTGGTGGTATCGAAAATTGTGGCAGATGCGCTGCGAGTGGCGGGAGGAACAGCTGCGTGCCGTTTGCCTGGTCAACAAAAAAGCGTCCCCTTATGTCAGCTATGAAGCCGTGATCCACAAACGCGAGCAGCGCCGCAAATCGCTGGAGTTCTTCCGATCGCATGAGCTGGTCAACGAAGACGGTGACACGCTGGACATGGAAGACGTAGTGAACGCCAGCAACAGCAACCCGGCACACCGCCGTAATGAAATGATGGCCTGTGTTAAGGGACTGGAGCTGATAGCGGAAATGCGCGGAGACTGCGCAGTGTTCTATACCATCACCTGCCCGTCACGCTTCCACGCAACCCTCAACAACGGCAGGCCTAATCCGAAGTGGACCAGCGCTACCGTCCGGCAGAGCAGTGACTATCTGGTTGATACGTTCGCCGCTTTCCGCAAGGCAATGCACAAGGCGGGTTTGCGCTGGTATGGCGTCCGCGTGGCAGAGCCGCACCATGACGGCACCGTGCACTGGCATCTTCTGTGCTTCATGCGCAAAAAAGACCGCCGTTCCATCACTGCGATGCTGCGCAAGTTTGCCATCCGTGAAGACCGCGAGGAGCTGGGCACCAATACCGGGCCGCGCTTCAAGTCCGAGCTAATCAACCCTCGTAAGGGCACGCCGACCAGCTATATCGCCAAATACATCAGCAAGAACATCGACGGGCGCGGGCTGGCTAAAGAAATCAGCAAAGAAACCGGCAGATCACTGCGTGACAGTGCCGAGCATGTCACCGCCTGGGCGTCACTGCACCGTGTTCAGCAGTTCCGTTTCTTTGGTATTCCGGGGCGTCAGGCATACCGCGAGCTGCGCTTGCTGGCTGGTCAGGCGGCGAGAGTGCAGGGTGAACGCAAAGCGGGTGCGCCGGTACTGGATAATCCGCGTCTGGATGCGGTACTGGCAGCTGCAGATGCGGGTTGCTTTGCCACTTACATCATGAAGCAGGGCGGTGTACTGGTTCCCCGCAAACACCACCTTGTCCGCACGGCTTATGAGCTTAACGACGAACCGAGCGCCTACGGCGATCACGGTATCCGTATCTATGGCATCTGGTCCCCGATTGTAGAGGGCAAGATTTGCACGCACGCGGTGAAATGGAAAAAGGTTCGCAAGGCCGTTGACGTTCAGGAGGCGGCAGCCGACCAGGGCGCTTGCGCCCCTTGGACTCGTGGCAATAACTGTCCCCCTGTTGAAAATATGAACAAATCAGGGGGTGATTTACCCGATATTAAAACCATGGATGAGAAGGAGCTGCAGGAATATCTCCACAACATGGGCCAGAAGGAACGACGGGAGCTGACAGCCAGGTTGAGACTGGTAAAACCGAAGCGGAAAAAAGCATACATACAGAGTATTCCGGAGCAGCAGCGCCTGCAGCTTGAGGCAGAACTGACTGCCAGAGGGTTTGAAGGTAGTGCATCTGAGATTGATTTGCTTCTGCGTGGCGGCAGCATTCCATCCGGTGCCGGTTTACGTATTTTTTACCGTAACCAGAGGCTGCAGGAGGATGACAAATGGCGTCAATGGTACTAAGGATGCTGTTTAACATTTCGTGCTTTATTGACTGGCGTCAGTACATCCAATTAACTGACAAAAAAGAGTTTTACATTTTTTTCTTCCTACTGTACTGTTTATATAAACAGTGGGTATATATACAGTATTTGTGTATCCGTGTAATGATAGGAGGGAAGATGCAGGACTATCTTTTGGAGTCATTGAAGCTCCAGCGTATTGATTTTTTTATCAAGCTTGTAGCGGCTAGTGAGTGCAGCGACGAAGAAAAGCGGCTGGCTATCCAGTGGGTGTCCGAACTGACAGACGAGTTGATGGCGAAAATTCGCAGCCATGAATACAGCCGGTCAATGGACGTTACCAGTTAAAGGGAATCTGTATGCGCATTGAAATAATGATCGATAAAGAGCAGAAGATTAGCCAGGCCACACTGGAAGCCCTTGAATCCGAGCTTTACCGTAATTTGCGCCCTCTGTATCCCAAAACAGCAATTCGTATCCGTAAGGGCAGTGCCAATGGTGTTGAACTGAGCGGGTTAAAACTGGATGAAGACAAAAAACGAGTGATGGAAATTATGCAGCAGGTCTGGGAGGACGACAGCTGGTTACATTAGATAACGTTGTGAGAAGCAGAACGTAGTTCTGGCGCTCGCAAGGTTGAACAACAAGCTATGCGAGGCGTTAGCTATGGGGTCTAAAGACAACAAGTATCAAATTGTATATCGCGGTCAAAAGCTGGAAACAATCATTCCCGGCCAGTGGGTTTTCTTTCAACGCCCAAAAGAGTGCGGCGGCGGATACTGGATGGGAAGAACTTATGATGATTGTTTCTGGCTTGAGCTGGAGTATCCGGTGTCTTTATCTGATGGCCTTGGTTACTTGATAGCTATTACGAAAGTGGAGCTAATAAGTCATGAATTTGACGCGAATTTTTCTCTCTTTGAGTAAGTTTTAACTCAGAATTTCCTAATGATTCTTATATGGCAGTTGAAGCATGGTTACTGCCGGATAGGGAATTTAAAAATTAACTTTACACAGTGGTTTATGCAGAATAGGATATTGTCAATAAAAGTAAACTGTTATCACTCAGTTGTTGATTAATATTGCAATGTCACAGGTAATGTCATGTATCTATTTAAATATTACCGTCAGGATTTTTTCTTTGAGAAAGCTATCCGTTATAATGAATTATATTTTTCAGCCCGCGCACAATTGAATGACCCTAACGATCTTAATATAGATTATCGCTTCGATAATAAATTGAAATTGTGGGATGTTTTATTACGCTCACCTTGCGATAAATCATATGCAGATTTGAGTCATATATTAGATTTGAGTAATCTTAATATACATAGGGGGTTGAATCGTATTTTTAGAGGAAAAAAAATAAATAGTGGCCTTGAAGCATTAGATAACTTGTTTGACTCACACGTAGATGAGATACGTAAAATCATATATGATGGTATGCTACCTATCAATGAGATTAACCACACTATTTATGCGAATATTTCTGATCCACAACAATATTTGGTGACACTATGTGAGAACAGTATTAAAGAAAGACTGTATAGAAAAATAGTTCCTGCAGTGTTCAGTGTATCATTTTCAACCAAAGCACTAGATCGTATGATGTGGGCACATTATGCCGCTGGCTTTAGTGGTTGCGTTGTTATTTATGAAACACAAGACTTTAATATTGACGGCATACCCTATACTGGATTGCAAGTTAGAGATAACTTATTGTCGCCACATAAGTTTAATTTTCCGGTTAAGCCAATAACATATAGTAATCAGGCTAAAGAGGTTTCGCTTTTAGACCCAAAAGCCAATGTAACAGAGTTGTTCTTAACTAAAAATAGATTTTGGAAGTATGAATCTGAGTATCGAATGTTTATTCCGGAAGCAAATGCCGGAATAGGTAACGAGCGGCATGCTCAAGGGCGTGTGAATCGAAATGTTGGGCATATTTTTCATCACGATACCAGTGCTATCAAAGGTATAATTTTTGGACCTAAAATGTGTGAGCAGAAAAAAGAAGATATATGGAATTGTATAAGGGCAAACATGGAGAATTCAAACTCTAAAATATGTTATTTTTTTGACGCTGAGTTATTGTCATCAGGAAAGATTACTATTTCAAAAGGGCAGCAAGCAAAAAAAATGAAAAATTTCGCTTTATTCAGAACAGGAATAAATAAAACGGAAATGCCTAAAATTTTGAAAGAAATTGGCATCGCGAACTAAACCAAGCTAACAACAGTGCATGTCAATGCCGCATGAATCCGCATGATCGTTTTAGGATCGTTTATGCTAGGGCCCGCCTGAACTGGCGGGCTTTTGCTTACCTTATGCGGGTGCATGAAAACCGCTATATAAAGCGGGCAGGCGTGGCGGGGATACGAGCGCGCGCAACGGGGTAAAATGGTGAAAATCCGGCGCAACCTCCGGCACGCTGGCGGCTTCAATCGGTGAGGGTGAGGGAGCAGCAGCAAAAAAGAAGCGCCCCGCAGAATGCTGCTGGGGCGCTGTGAGAGGCGGTCTTGTTGTAGCGGTGAGGAAGGTCAGTCGTTGCGCTTGTCTTCTGTCAGTCCCAGCGTGTACGGCTCAAAGCGGATCACTTCTTCGCCCAGCCAGTCGTTAAGCTCCTGCAGTCGCTTCTGTAGCGGCATCAGCTCGTTGCGTACAAAGACGCGGCTGGCCTTTTCCACATCACCAAAGCCGCCGGTATTGTTGGGAATAATGCCCATCATCTGCGGAGGGACGCGGTGCGCTGCCATCATGTCATCGCGGCTCACATTCTTGATGTTCAGAAATTCATCCTTCGCCGCAACTTCAGACAACGGAATGATCTGGATGCCGTCCTTTTTACCGTTAGGCGAGTACATAAACAGGTTGCGGAAATTACCCGGGCCCTTGGCGCTTTTCATTGCCTGGCGGATGTTGTTCACATCTTCCTGATTCTGTGCCGCATCGGTCATGTACATGATAAAACCCGCGTGGCTGCCGTTGATGTAATACTTCCGGCGGAACAGCGTGGCGGACTCGTTGAGCAGGGTTGACGGGATGGCGGAGAGATAGCCGGGCAGCCCGTAGATCTCCTGATTAATATCCGGCTCCAGCAAATGAAATATGTTCCCCCGCGTAAATTCATAGGGCTGCGTGGTCAGGCCATACTGCACAAACCAGTAAGTGTCGAGGTCCACGCCACGCCGGGTGTACTTCGCCAGCGCAGGCTCCAGCGAGAGAACGCCGCCGAGGCGGTTGGTGCGCTTTTCCAGATAGGCGTTACCGAACACCAGATAGTCCTGGACGAAACGGGAAAAAGCCTGCTGGCTGAGCAGGTGGTGCGGGATGTAGGTACTGCTGAGAATGTCACGTTTTACGGCAATCGGTGAGCTGTGATGCACGGCGGCGCGGTAGGTCCGCGCCAGTCCGTCAAAGCTCACCGGCGGCTCATACCAGCGATCCATCTGCACGCATTCCACGTAGTCCAGCAATTCACGTCGGTCTAACACCGGCACCGGGTCGCCAAAGCTGAAAGCCTCCGCCGCAGCGCCGCCTGATTTGGCTTTGTGATCTACCGCTGCATGGTTGTTTTTGTTTTTACGTTTGCTCATGCCGCCTGCTCCTTGTCAGCCTGGGGCCATTCGCACATAAACAGCATTTTCCAGTCCTCTGCTGATAATTCTTTTTTCATGTCATTCAGCCATTCATCATCAAAGAGCGCGGCTCCGGTTGCGAGAGTTGCCCCGGATGCTACAGCGTCATCAGCGGTAAAGGTCATGCAGGTAGTGCTGTTGCGGGCAATCAGCCTCTTGTATTCCTGCCATGCTTCCGGGCTGGGGCTTGGGGTGGTGTAGTAGGTAGCGTGATAGCGCGCGTGCATGGACAGGCCCTTGGCGAGCGCAATCATATTTTTCGGGGAGTCCGCCCAGGCATACTCTGACACGTAGACGTTTCCATGGAGCGCGGCGGCGAGGCTTTCCGGGCCGATAAAATAAATGACCGCACCGTTTGGTAGTTCCAGATGCGCTTTACCTGATTTTATTTTCCCAAGATGTGTCCAGGCTGCGGCCTCACTTAAAAAAGCTGACATATAGGTTTTGACGGTCAGGGCTGATGCCGGGTTGCAGCCCAGAAAAATCTGGTTGCGTCCGGTATGCAGTGCATCGTTCAGGGCTTCGTAGGCGAAAAAGAAATCCGCGCCAGCCTGACGCATTTTTGTAAGCACACGGTTTCTGCTGCGTGCGCCACTGTTCCATTCATGCTGGTAAGCAAAGAAAGGGCGATCTACAGGCAGGCTGGCGGTGGTCATGAGGTTAGTTGGGGTTGAGTGCATCAGAAAATCTCCACAATATTGCTGGTATTGGCGGCTTCGCCCTGCAGCGGCTCGTTAAACAGTGCGTGCATCGTTGCCCAGGCCAAATCTGCGTGGCTGGCTTCTTCGCTGCGGCTGGCTTCGTAGGTAGGGCGGTTGCCGCTGGCGGTGGTGGCCCGGCGGATAGCCATAAAGGACTGCGCAATGTCGGTATGCCCGGCGTCGAACTCCAGACGGCGGTGGCTGATAATGTCGTATGCCTTAAGTACCAGGGCGTTTTTGACGTTAGGGTTGTAGACAAACTCCCGTACTGCTGGGAAAAAGTCTTTTACGTTCAGGTAAACACCGTGACCGACGCCGGTCGAGTCGATGCCGATATAGGTCACGTTGTACTGCTGCGTCAGCTTTTTGATAGCGTCAGCCTGGGCGCGGAAGTCCATCCCGCGCCACTGGTGCCGCTCAAGAATGCGGAACTTGCCGCCTGGCACGGTTGGCGGTGCCACCACCACGCACCCTGCGCTGTCACCGTTCTGCGTACCTTTCGCCGGGTCATAACCGATCCAGACTTCACGCCAGCCAAACGGACGCAGCGCCAGCGCCTGAAAATCAGTCCAGACTTCCCAGCTGTCCACCATGCAGGCCTGCAGCTCGCTGAGCGGGAACACTGACGCCAGATCGTCAATAAATTCACACATCAGCAGGTTCTGGTATTCGTCCGGGCTGTATTCCATGCGCAGCTGGTCGAGGTCAAACAGGTTACAGCCACCGCGCACCGCATCCTCCACGGTGACGATCTGGCGGTATTGTCCATCTGGGCAGAGCAGGCCGCGTGCCAGATTGGTGTGGGTCAGGTCAATGTCTACCTTGTCGGCTTTGGCGCGGCCCCGATTGAACAGGGCGCCGGACCAGAACGGATAGGCGCTGTGGGTCAGGCTGGACGGCGTGGAGAAATAGGTTTGCCGCCATTTTTTGTGAATAGCCATCCCTGATGCCACTTTGCGCAGCTCCTGGAATTTCGGTATCCAGAAATATTCATCCAGGTACAGGTTGCCGTGGTAGCTCTGCGCCGTGCGGGCGTTGGTGCCGAGGAAGTACAGGCACGCGCCGTTGCTGAGCGTCATCGGGTCGCCTTTCAGCTCAACATCCACCTCTTTTGCAAAGTCGATGATGTACTGCTTAAAGACGTGCGCCTGCGCCTTACTGGCGGAGAGGAAAATCTGGTTGCGCCCGGTGGTGATGGCATCAATCAGCGCTTCGCGGGCAAAAAAGTATGTTGCCCCAATCTGGCGTGACTTAAGCAGGTTGCGAATGCGGTGTTTTACGCCTGCCTGCCACCAGTGGCGCTGATATTCAAACATGCCGTTACGGAAGATTTCTTCCAGCTTTTCGGTCTGTTCATCAGTGAAGACATTCTTTTCGGGCTGGCGGCGTGGACCTTTGTTACGGTTAGCGACGTTCGGGTTTAAGTCAGCTTCGTTCCCGCCATCGTTAAATTTACCGATCCGGGCGTGGCGCTCTGACTGGCGCGCCAGCAGGTCAATTTCCTTGAAGTCTTTCCCTTCTTTCTGCTCCTTCATGATGAGCTGGCAGTAACGTGCGGCGGTGGTGAGCTGCATCTGATCCAGCGGCCCATAGTCGCCCCACTTGTCGCGTTTTTTCCAGCTGTGAACGGTTGCAACTTTTTCGCCCAGCATTTCAGCAATGCGGGCTACGCGGTATCCCTGAAAGTACAGCAGCATGGCCTGCCGACGGGGATCGAGGTCTGCGGGGGTCAGTGTCGTGTTCATGGCCCAAACATACGGCCTTGGATGGCGGCTTTCCCCGGCTGCGGTTTGTGTGGTTTACCGTACAAATACAGCGCGTTGTCTCACTCCCCCCATCACCGCAAACATAAGGCTCCAGTAAGTTATTTCTAACGGAGCATGGCTCATGACAGTGAAAGCAAAGCGTTTCCGTATCGGGGTGGAAGGTGCCACCACTGACGGGCGCGAGATCCAGCGTGAATGGCTGGTACAGATGGCTGCCAGCTACAACCCGACGGTCTATACCGCGCTGATTAACCTTGAGCACATCAAGTCTTATCTGCCGGAGAGCACGTTTAACCGCTATGGCAGGGTGACGGGGCTGGTTGCAGAAGAAATCCAGGACGGCCCGCTGGCGGGCAAGATGGCACTTTATGCCGATATCGAACCCACTGACGCCCTGGTGGAACTGGTGAAAAAAGGCCAGAAGCTTTTCACCTCCATGGAGGTCAGCACGAAGTTTGCCGACACCGGCAAAGCCTACCTTGTGGGGCTGGGTGCGACAGACGATCCTGCGAGCCTTGGCACCGAAATGCTGGCTTTCAGCGCCAGCGCCGCACATAACCCGCTGGCAAACCGTAAGCAGAACCCTGAAAACCTGTTTTCGGAAGCGGTTGAAACGCTGATCGAACTGGAAGAAGCCCAGGACGAAAAGCCGTCCCTCTTTGCACGCGTCACCGCGCTGTTCACCAAAAAAGAGCAGACCGACGATGCGCGCTTCTCTGATGTGCATAAAGCCGTAGAACTGGTCGCCACCGAGCAGCAGAACCTGAGCGAGCGCACTGACAAATCCCTGTCCGTTCAGGACCAGCGCCTTTCTGAGCTGGAGTCCTCCCTGCAGGAACAGCAGGCCGCCTTTGCCGAGTTACAGCAGCAACTGAGCCGTGAAGACAGCCGTAAAGACTACCGCCAGCGCGCGCCGGGCGGTGACGCACCGGCAGGCACCCTGACCAATTGCTGATGGAGCATAAAACCCAATGAAAAAGAAAACCCGCTTTGCCTTTAACGCTTACCTGCAGCAGCTGGCGCGCCTGAACGGTGTGGAGCTTGAAGAACTCTCCAGCAAGTTCACCGTGGAGCCGTCCGTGCAGCAGACGCTGGAAGACCAGATCCAGCAGTCCGCCGCTTTCCTGACGCTGATTAACATCACGCCGGTCACTGAGCAGTCAGGGCAGTTGCTGGGGCTGGGCGTGGGCAGCACCATTGCCGGAACCACCGATACCACCACCAAAGAGCGCGAGCCTACCGATCCGACGCTGATGGAAGACGTGGAATACAAATGCGAACAGACCAACTTTGATACGGTGCTGACCTACGCAAAACTGGACCTGTGGGCCAAGTTCCAGGACTTTCAGGTGCGTATCCGCAACGCCATCGTCAAGCGTCAGGCGCTGGACCGCATCATGATCGGCTTCAACGGCGTGAAGCGTGCCAAAACGTCCAACCGTGCTGAAAACCCGCTGCTGCAGGACGTCAATAAAGGCTGGCTGCAGAAAATCCGCGAAGACGCGCCGGATCATGTCATGGGCAGCAAAACCGCAGAAGACGGCACCACTACGGCGGAGCCGGTAAAAGTAGGTCCGGGTGGTAAGTATCTAAATCTTGACGCGGTGGTGATGGATAGCGTCAACGAGCTGATCGATGTGGAGTATCAGGATGATGACGAGCTGGTTGTTGTCTGCGGACGTGAACTGCTGTCTGACAAGTATTTCCCGCTGGTCAACAAAGAGCAGGACAACAGCGAGAAAATCGCCGCCGATCTGATCATCAGCCAGAAACGCATGGGCGGCCTGCAGGCTGTGCGCGCGCCTTTCTTCCCGGCAAATGCCCTGCTGATCACCCGTCTGGATAACCTGTCCATCTACTGGCAGGAAGACACCCGCCGCCGTTCAGTTATCGACAACCCGAAACGCGACCGGATTGAAAACTTTGAATCCGTCAACGAGGCGTATGTGGTCGAGGACTACCGCTGCGCGGCGCTGGTTGAAAACATCGAAATCGGTGATTTCACCCCGCCTGCAGCAGAAACAGGAAACGGAGAGTAACGCATGAGCCTGAGTCCCGCACGGCAGCACCGCCTGCGCATTCAGGCCGAACAGGCCGCCCGTGAGGGCGGCAGTGTTCGCCATGCGTCGGGTTATGACCTGATGCTGCTGCAACTGGCAGAAGATCGCCGCAGGCTTAAAGGCATCCAGTCCACGGTGAAAAAGGCGGAAATCAAGGTGGAGCTGCTGCCGAAATATTCTGCCTGGGCAGAGGGCGTGCTGGCTGCCGGAGGCGCGCAGCAGGATGACGTGCTGATGTACGTGATGTTGTGGCGTATTGACGCAGGTGATTATGCCGGTGCGCTGGAAATCGGGCGCCATGCTCTGCGCCATGGCTGGGTGATGCCGCTGGGCAACCGCAACGTGCAGACCGTACTGGCAGAAGAAATGGCAGACGCGGCGCAAAGCGCTCTGCTTGCTGCTGCCGGTTTTGATGCCGATCTGCTTCTGCAGACGCTGGACCTGACAACCGATCTGGATATGCCGGACCAGTCGCGGGCGCGCCTGCATAAAGCCATCGGCGCTGTACTGAGCGAAAGCAACCCGGCGTCTGCCCTGAATCACCTTACCCATGCGCTGCAGCTTGATCCCCGCTGCGGTGTGAAAAAAGAAAAGCAGCAGCTGGAGCGCAGACTGCGCAATGACAGCCGCTAACGAACGTGCCCCGCGCACGGGCGGCACGGGATGGCGAAAGGCACTGCCACATCAAAATTCCGTCCACCGCCCACTTATTCAGGAGAAAGCCGCATGAAGTTTGTTGCGCCAGAACAGGCACCGGAACAGGCGGAGGTCATCAAAAATACGCCGTTCTGGCCTGATGTGGATCTGTCGGAATTTCGCAGTGTGATGCGCACTGACGGCACGGTGACGCCGCCACGTTTAAAGCAGGTCGTGCTGACGGCAATTTCTGAGGTTAACGCTGAGCTGTTCGACTTCCGCAACCGTCAGCAGATGCTGGGCTACCGGGCACTGGCTGAGGTTCCCGCAGAAATGCTGGACGGCAAAAGCGAGCGTATCCGGCACTACCACAACGCTGTTTTTTGCTGGGCGCGCGCCGTGCTCAATGAGCGTTATCAGGACTATGACGCCACGGCGTCAGGTGTGAAGCGAGGGGAGGAGCTGGCGGAGGCCAGCGGCGATCTGTGGCGTGATGCCCGCTGGGCTATCAGCCGGGTGCAGGATGCACCGCACTGTACGGTGGAGCTTATCTGATGAAAGTGCGTGCGCATCAGTATGACACGGTGGACGCGCTTTGCTGGCGTCATTACGGGCGCACGCAGGGGGTCACTGAGCAGGTTCTGCAGGCAAATCCGGGGCTGGCTGAGTACGGCCCATTTTTACCGCACGGGCTGCAGGTGGAGCTGCCGGACATTACGGCGTCAACCACGGCGCAGACCGTCCAGCTATGGGACTGAATTATGACGCTTGAACGAATCAGCGCCTTTATCACTTACTGCATCGCCGTGCTGCTGGCATGGCTGGGCGATCTGTCGCTCAAGGATGCGTCAACGGTTGGCGGCGTACTGATTGGTGTGCTGATGCTGGCTATCAACTGGTACTACAAACACCAGTCTTTCAAATTGTTACGTGGCGGCAAAATTTCGCGGGGGGAATATGAATCCTTCAATCGTTAAGCGCTGCCTTGTCGGGGCGGTGCTGGCTATCGCCGCCACGCTGCCCGGTTTCCAGTCGCTTCATACCTCCGTTGAGGGGCTGAAACTGATCGCCGATTACGAGGGATGTCGTCTGCAGCCGTATCAGTGCAGTGCAGGTGTCTGGACTGACGGGATCGGAAATACATCTGGGGTGGTGCCGGGGAAAGCTATCACGGAACGGCAGGCGGCACAGGGACTTATCACCAACGTGCTGCGCGTGGAGCGGGCGCTGGAAAAATGTGTGGTGCAGCCGGTGCCGCAAAAGGTCTATGACGCGGTGGTGTCGTTTGCTTTCAACGTGGGCACCGGCAACGCCTGCAGCTCCACGCTGGTTAAGTTGCTGAACCAGCGGCGCTGGGCGGATGCCTGCCATCAACTGCCGCGCTGGGTATATGTCAAAGGTGTGTTTAATCAGGGGCTGGACAACCGCCGCGCGCGGGAAATGGCCTGGTGCTTAAAAGGAGCATAACGGAATGAAAAAGAAAGTCATGAGCGTTTTTTTCCAGCTGGCATGGGCTGCGCTGTTGGTTATCAGCCTGCTGTATCCGCGCAGCGGTGCGCCGGTTCTGGTTGGTGCGTCTGTCTGGGTGTCATGCTTCCTCGCCTGGCTGCTTGCTGCGCTGTGCGCTGTCGGGTGGTTCGCCGGAGATCGTGCGCGCGATGAGGTCAGGGCGGCATTGCTGAAATTCAGGGCGCACCCCGTAAAACCCGTGCGTACATGGGTAATCAGGCTGCTTATTGTTCTGTGCCTGGCGTTTTCTGGATGGGTGATCACCCTAGTGTTTTACCTGCTGACGTTGGTTTTGTATCAGATTGCCCGCGCGCAGCTTCATGAGCCGATGGCGGCCTGATGCGTGCGCTGGCGGTAGTGCTGGCGCTGGTACTTGCGGCGCTGGGCTGGCAGTCATGGCGGCTTAACACTGCCAGCCACACCATCGAAACGCAGGGCGCGGCGCTGAAAAGCAAAACGCAGGAGCTGACGAAGAAAAACAGCCAGCTGATCGGCCTGTCCATTCTGACCGAAACCAACAGCCGGGAGCAGGCGCGGCTTTATGCTGCAGCGGAACAGACCACCGCACTTCTGCGCAGCCGCCAGCACCGGATCGAGGAACTGAAACGTGAAAATGAGGATTTGCGCCGCTGGGCTGATACTCCTTTGCCTGCTGACATTATCCGGCTGCGGGAGCGTCCGGCTCTCGCCGGAGGTGCAGCTTACCGTGAGTGGCTGTCCCAGAGTGACGCCGTGCCGTCTGGAAAGGTCAGCGCCGCGCAGTAACGGCGATCTGAACGCGGTGCTGGATGAAACCGAGGCCGCCTGGGCGGTCTGTGCTGACAAAGTGGACACGATTATTGTGTGTCAGGAGCGAGACAGTGAACAAACCGCAGTCCTTACGCAGCGCCCTGAATAAAGCGGTTGCTTATGTCCGCGACAACCCGGACAAGCTGCACCTTTTCGTTGATAACGGCTCACTGGTGGCAACCGGTGCCAGCTCCATGTCATGGGAATACCGCTACACCCTGAACGTGGTGATCGAGGATTTCAGCGGCGACCAGAATCTGCTGATGGCTCCTGTGCTGCTGTGGCTAAGTGACAACCAGCCGGATGCTATCAATAACCCGGAGCTGCGCGAAAAACTGTTCACCTTTGAAGTGGATATTCTGCGCAACGATGTGTGCGATATCAGCCTGAACCTGCAATTGACGGAGCGCGTGCTGGTCAGCACTAACGGCAGCGTGTCAAGCGTTGAAGCGGTGCCGGAGCCGGACGAACCCGAAGAAATGTGGACGGTGAAACGTGGATGAACTGCAGAGGGTGGATGACTGGCTGACGGCGCTACTGGCGAATCTGGAGCCTGCCGCGCGCAGCCGTATGATGCGGCAACTGGCGCAACAGCTGCGCCGGACGCAGCAGCAGAACATCAGGCTGCAGCGTAATCCTGACGGCAGCGGCTATGAGCCGCGCCGGGTGACTGCCCGCAGCAAGAAGGGACGCATCAAACGCCAGATGTTTGCAAAGCTTCGCACCACAAAATACCTGAAAACTGCAGCCAGTGCCGACTCTGCCAGCGTGCAGTTTGAGGGCAAGGTGCAGCGCATTGCCCGTGTTCACCACTACGGCCTGCGTGACCGCGTCAGCCGTAAAGGTCCGGAGGTCCGCTATGCAGAACGCCGCCTGCTAGGAATAAACGATGTAGTTCAAGCCCAAGTAACTGATAAATTGTTGTCTTGGATTATAGATATGAGACGTTGAATTTAGCACAGTGTAATAACAGAAGTTCCTGTGTCAGCATTAACACAAATTTCAACTTGGGTTTTATTTTCAGCGATATTTCGTAGATGGGCTGCGTCAGGATGATTAAATAACGCTTCAATTCCCTGCTTCTCAACTAATTCGACAAATCCTTTTCCACTGTCATTAAAAATAAACATCACTTTAGTCGAATCGTCTGTGATTTTTTGGGCAATTACTTTGCCTTGTGCCGGAATATCAATGCGAAAAATAGACATTTTGCTTCCTCTCTGTGGATGATGTCGAAATTGTACCATAGTCAGCACAATCGCGAGGGTGTGTGACATCTATGAAAAACTGACAATCTTTCATCTATGAACACACAACTAACAGAAATCATGCGCCTTATCACCAACCTGATCCGCACCGGCACCGTGACCGAAGTGGACCGGGAAAACTGGCTGTGCCGGGTGAGAGTGGGCGAGCTTGAAACCAACTGGATTAACTGGCTGACGCTGCGTGCCGGTGGTGCCCGTACATGGTGGTGCCCGTCGCCGGATGAGCAAGTGGTGGTACTGAGCATGGGCGGCAATCTGGAAACTGCTTTTGCGTTGCCTGCCATCTACTCCAATCAGTTTGCGCCGCCGTCGGATTCCGTGGACGGCTGCGTGACGGAGTTCCCGGACGGGGGCTGGTTTGAGTATGAACCCGCCACCGGGCGGTGGCATGTCCGGGGCATTAAATCCATGGTGATCGAGGCAGCGGACAATATCACCCTCAAAACCGGTGAGTTTGTGGTGGAGGCAGACACCACACGCATTAACAGCGAGATGGTGATCAATGGCGGCGTCACCCAGGGCGGCGGCGCAATGAGTTCTAACGGAATTGTAGTTGATGACCATGAGCATACTGGCGTTCTGAAAGGCGGCGACAACACGGGGGGACCGGTATGACGTTGTATATCGGTATGAGCAGGAATGACGGGCAGACCATTGCAGATACAGACCATCTGCGCCAGTCGGTGCGGGATATTCTGCTGACGCCGCAGGGCAGCCGTCTTGCCCGCCGGGAATATGGCTCCCTGCTGTCTGCCCTGATTGACCAGCCGCAGAACCCGGCGCTGCGCCTGCAGATTATGGCTGCGGTCTATGTGGCCCTGAGTCGCTGGGAGCCACGTCTTACGCTGGACTCCATCACCATCAATGGCAATTTTGACGGCTCTATGGCGGTTGAGCTTACCGGACACAGCAATAACGGCGCGCCAGTTTCCCTTTCCGTATCAACAGGAGCAGACAATGGCAGTCATTGATCTTTCCCAACTACCGCCGCCGCAGATTGTGGACGTGCCGGACTTTGAGGCATTGCTGGCAGAACGCAAGGCCGCCTTTGTGGCCCTTCATCCGGCTGATGAACAGGAGGCCGTTATGCGCACGTTAGCGCTGGAGTCAGAACCTGTCACCAAACTGCTGCAGGAAAATACTTACCGCGAAATCCTGCTGCGTCAGCGAATTAATGAGGCTGCGCAGGCGGTCATGGTGGCCTATTCCATGGGAAATGACCTTGAGCAACTGGCAGGCAACTGCAACGTGAAGCGCCTGACGGTAGTCCCTGCCGATAATGACGCGGTGCCGCCGGTCGCCGCAGTGATGGAAAGTGATGAAGCATTACGCCAGCGCATTCCTGCAGCATTTGAGGGGCTGTCCGTTGCAGGGCCGACGGGAGCCTATGAGTTCCACGCCAGAAGCGCCGACGGGCGCGTGGCGGATGCCAGCGCAACCAGTCCGGCACCGGCAGAGGTGGTGCTTACCGTGCTGAGCCGCGAGGGTGACGGGACGGCAGGGGCTGACCTGCTGGCGGTGGTTGGGCAGGCGCTTAACAGTGAAAAGGTTCGCCCGGTGGCAGACCGCCTGACGGTGCGCAGCGCAGAAATTATTCCGTACAAAGTGGATGCGACGATCTTCCTTTATCCGGGGCCGGAGGCTGAGCCGGTGATGGCAGAGGCAAAAGCCAGCCTGCAGAAATATATCGCCAGTCAGACGCGGCTGGGACGTGATATCCGCCGCAGCGCCATTTATGCCGCGCTGCACGTGGAGGGCGTCCAGCGTGTTGAACTGTTGTCCCCGCTGGAGGATGTGGTGCTGGATAAGACGCAGGCGGCGTCCTGTACAGAGTGGAGCGTCACCAACGGGGGCACAGATGAATAGTCTGTTGCCGCCGGGTTCGTCGCCGCTTGAGCGCAGACTGGCGCAGACCTGCAGCGGGATTTCCGAGCTGCAGGTATCGCTGCGTGATTTGTGGAACCCGGCAACCTGCCCGATCAGATTCCTGCCTTATCTGGCCTGGGCGTTTTCTGTTGACCGCTGGGATGAGAGGTGGACAGAAAGCGTCAAGCGCCGCGTTGTGCAGGACGCTTTTTATATCCATCAGCACAAGGGGACAACCAGTGCCGTGCGGCGTGTGGTGGAGCCGTTTGGCTTCCTGATCCGCATCATTGAGTGGTGGCAGACCGGCGAAACGCCGGGGACGTTCCGTCTGGATATTGGCGTGCAGGACCAGGGCATAACAGAAGAAACCTATCTGGAGCTGGAGCGCCTGATCGGTGATGCCAAACCATGCAGCCGTCATCTGGTTGGTATGTCCATCAACCTGCAGACTGGCGGCCCGTATTTTGTGGGTGCAGCCACCTACACCGGCGAAGAAATCACGATCTACCCGTATATCAACGAAACCATTATTTCCGGCGGCACCGCTTATGAGGGCGGGGCGGTCCATGTTATTGACACGATGAGAGTGAACCCATGAGCGCAAAATTTTACACCCTGCTGACGGATATCGGCGCGGCGAAACTGGCAAACGCCGCCGCGCTCGGTGTCCCGCTTAAAATTACCCATATGGCGGTGGGTAGCGGTGGCGGTGCGCTGCCCACACCCAACGCGCAACAGACCGCATTAGTTACAGAGGAGCGCCGCGCAGCGCTGAATATGCTGTATATCGACCCGCAGAACAGCAGCCAGATTATTGCTGAGCAGGTGATCCCGGAAAATGAGGGTGGGTGGTGGATTCGTGAAGTCGGCCTGTTTGATGAAACCGGCGCGCTGATTGCTGTGGGAAACTGCCCGGAGAGCTACAAGCCGAAGCTGGCGGAGGGCAGCGGACGCACGCAGACCGTGCGTATGGTACTGATTACCAGCAGCACCGATAACATCACCCTGAAAATTGACCCTGCAGTGGTTCTGGCAACCCGCAAATATGTGGATGACAAGGTGCTGGAGCTTAAGGTGTATGTGGATGACCTGATGGCAAAGCACCTTGCTGCTGTTGATCCTCATTCGCAGTATGCACCAAAAGACAGTCCGACTCTGACAGGCATGCCTAAAACGCCAACACCCCCGGCAGGAAACAACAGCACCCTGATTGCCAGCACCGCCTTTGTACAGGCTGCTATTCTTGCCCTGATTGGTGGTGCACCGGCAACGCTGGATACGCTGAAAGAAATTGCAGCAGCTATCAATAATGATCCGAATTTCAGTACCACCATTAATAATGCGCTGGCACTGAAAGCACCGCTGGCAAGCCCGGCCCTGACCGGAACGCCAACGGCTCCGACTGCGGCGCAGACTGTGAACAATACGCAGATTGCCACTACCGCGTTTGTGAAATCTGCTGTTGCGGGGCTGGTTGGTTCGTCGCCGGAGGCGCTGGACACACTGAATGAACTGGCGGCTGCGCTGGGGAATGATCCTAACTTTGCGACAACAGTGATGAACGCGATGGCGGGGAAACAGCCACTTGATGCAACGCTGACGAATCTCAGCGGGAAAAGCATTTCGGGGCTTCTCGAATACCTTGGTTTGGGAGATGTGCTACATGCAGGAAAAAATCTGTACGAAATTGCAGAAAAAGGTGCGGTCCATCAGGCATCCGCCAGGGACAATCTTGCCCTTAACGCGATAGCTGCGATTGTTGGCGGTAAAAATAAACTTCCCTATTTCGCCGATATGAATACTGCGGCGCTGACTGACTTTACTGCATTTGCAAGAACCCTACTCAGCAGGTCAGAAGCGTCAGCGGTTCGGGGAGACCTTGGTCTGAAAAGTGCCGCGCTGCGTGATGTAGGTGTTGGCGCTAATCAAATTCCTGACGTTTCATCTTTTGCTAACTCGTTGAACCAGAATGGATTCATGAAGCTGCCGGGCGGGTTGATGCTGCAATGGGGTCTGGGCATAGGAGTTAACGGGACTGCAAGCGTTACCTTTAACCAGGCATTCGTTAACCGACCATTTTTTGTCGGGTTTGGTTATAAGCAGTCCACGTTTCCCTCGGCTATGCAGTCAATCATTATCAACGATGAGTATTTTGATAACACTGCATTTTCAGCCAGGACACTGATGTTTGACGGCACGGCGATAGCCGCATCGCCTAACGCATTTCTTTGGTACGCACTTGGAGTCTGATGATGGAATTTGGATACAGCAAAACCACTAACGCATTTTATGACATGTCGCGTAAGGATTTATTTATAGAGGCGGGAACGTGGCCGGGTGATGTTGTCGAAGTGGAGCAGAATATTGCCGATGAATTTATGCAGATACCTCCATCCGGGAAGCGGCGTGTTAGCGGAGATGATGGACTTCCTGCATGGGGAGATATTCCACCACCCACACGGGAAGAGTTGATTTCTGCCGCTGAACAGTTGCGCCAGCAACTATTGGCCCATGCTGATGCTGTAATGCTCGACTGGCGCACGGAACTGATGCTCGGTGAAATCAACGACGCCAACAGGGCTAAACTGTCGGCGTGGCTGGCGTATAAAAATAAAGTCAAGTCGGCTGATGTGACAACCGACCCAGAGCATGTTAGCTGGCCTGCTCCCCCGGTGGTGTAGGCCAGTTAATATCCGGCGCACTGGAGGTATCTATCGCTTCCAGTGCATCAATGTAGTCAAGCCACAGATTGTACTGAGCCAGTTCATCATCTTTCAGCCGACCAATTGCAGCCTTACCGGGCCACTGTTTGCTGTTCATGAATTCGTTTGCAGCATCAATACGGCGTTGTTTTTCTCGTTCAGCCTCAGCAATTATCTCTGCCTGCGTTGGTGGTGGCATATCTCAACTTTATACCGCAAATATCCTGCGACATTGTGTGATTAACAGGACAACGCCGCGCAGCTGTCTGCGTGACATAATCAATACAACATAGGGCGAAGCCTATTCCAATCAGGAGGTTCGCTGCTATGGCTCAGGATTACCACCACGGGGTGCGCGTTGTTGAAATCAACGAGGGCACCCGATCAATTACCACGGTGAGCACTGCCATCGTGGGCATGGTCTGCACCGGCGATGATGCTGATGCGTCCATGTTTCCCCTCAATAAGCCGGTCCTGCTGACTGATGTGCTGACTGCCAGCGGTAAAGCGGGCGAGTCCGGCACGCTGGCCCGTTCGCTGGATGCGATTGCAGATCAGGCTAAACCCGTGACAGTCGTTGTGCGCGTGGCGCAGGGCGAAACCGAAGCGGAAACCACCTCCAACATTATCGGCGGCGTGACCGCTGACGGTAAAAAGACGGGCATGAAAGCGCTGCTTTCGGCGCAGTCGCAGCTCGGTGTCAAGCCGCGCATTCTCGGTGTGCCGGGACACGACACGCAGGCGGTTGCCACTGAGCTGCTGAGCGTGGCGCAGAGTCTGCGCGGGTTTGCCTATCTGTCCGCCTACGGCTGCAAAACGGTGGAAGAAGCGATTGCCTACCGTGATAATTTCAGCCAGCGCGAGGGGATGCTGATCTGGCCTGACTTCATCAACTTTGACACCGTGCTGAAAGCCGATGCGACGGCTTACGCCTCCGCCCGCGCACTCGGTCTGCGCGCCAAAATCGACGAACAGACCGGATGGCACAAAACACTGTCCAACGTGGGTGTGAACGGCGTTACCGGCATTTCCGCTGATGTGTTCTGGGATCTGCAGGACCCGGCAACCGATGCGGGGCTGCTGAACCAGAATGACGTCACCACGCTTATCCGCAAAGACGGATTCCGCTTCTGGGGTTCCCGCTGCCTCAGTGACGATCCGCTGTTTGCCTTTGAGAATTACACCCGCACGGCGCAGGTACTGGCTGACACCATCGCAGAAGCGCACATGTGGGCGGTGGATGGCGTGCTTAACCCGTCGCTGGCCCGTGACATTATCGAAGGTATCCGCGCCAAGCTGCGCAGCCTGAAAACGCAGGGCTACATCATCGGCGCGGACTGCTGGCTGGATGAGTCGGTGAACGATAAAGACTCCCTGAAAGCCGGGAAGCTCACTATCGACTACGACTACACGCCGGTGCCGCCGCTTGAAAATCTGATGCTGCGCCAGCGCATCACCGATCGCTACCTGGTCGATTTTGCCAGCAGTGTCAGTGCATAAGGGGGATACATGGCATTACCACGCAAGTTAAAACACCTGAACCTGTTCAACGACGGGAACAACTGGCAGGGGATCGTTGAGTCCCTGACCCTGCCGAAATTCACCCGCAAGTTTGAGAAGTATCGCGGCGGCGGTATGCCGGGCGCGGTGGATGTGGACATGGGGCTGGATGACGGCGCACTGGACACGGAATTTTCAATCGGCGGCACCGAATTGCTGTTATTCAAGCAGATGGGCAAGGCCACCGTTGACGGCATCCAGTTGCGTTTCACCGGCTCCATTCAGCGTGACGATACCGGCGAAGTGCAGGCCGTTGAGCTGGTTGTGCGCGGGCGTCATAAAGAAGTGGATTCCGGCGAGTGGAAAACCGGCGAGAGCAGCAGCACCAAAGTTAGCAGCACCAACAGCTACGCGAAGCTGACTATTAACGGCGAAGTGCTCTATGAGGTCGATCTGGTCAACATGGTTGAAATCGTTGACGGCGTGGACCTCATGGAAGAACACCGTAATGCCCTCGGCCTCTAATTAACCTTAACGGGGCGGGCAGCCGCGCCAGTAGTTTATTAACAGGAAACGAACATGAGCGACAAACTGACTGAAAAGACCGTAAAACTGGATACTCCCATCATGCGCGGTAAAACTGAAATTACCGAAATTGTGCTGCGCAAGCCGCAGTCCGGCGCACTGCGTGGCACCCGTCTGCAGGCCATTATGGATATGGACGTGGGCGCGATGATGACTGTGATCCCGCGAATCTCCACTCCGACGCTGACCGCGCAGGAAATGGCAGAGCTGGACCCCGCCGATCTGACAGCAATGGCTGTAGAGGTGGTGACTTTTTTGTTGCCGAAGTCGGTGCTTGCCGATTTGCCGACAACCTGACGGTTGATGATCTGGTGGCAGATATTGCCACCATCTTTCACTGGTCGCCGTCCATCACTGACGTTATGCCGCTGACTGATGTGCTGGAGTGGCGGCATAAGGCAATTCAGAGAAGCGGGGCCAGCGATGAGTGATAATAACCTGCGACTGCAGGTAGTTCTGGGGGCGGTGGATAAGTTAACCCGCCCATTTAAAAATGCACAGGCTGGCTCTAAGGAGCTGGCATCAGCTATTCGACAAACCCGCGATCAGATTAAAAAGCTGAGTGATGCTGGAGGTCAGCTTAAATCTTTCGATCAGCTAACTCAAAGTGTTAGCCGTACTGGTGCCGAACTGGATCAGGCGAGGTTACGCGCTCAAATGATGACGCGCGAAATGTCATCTTTGGAATCCCCGACAAAAAAACAAACGCAGGCGCTTGAAGCTCAGTGGCGTGCTGTTTCACGTCTTGAACAAAAACAGCAACAGGAAACTCGCCAGATGGCGGCAGCCAGGGCTGAGCTTTATCGGCTGGGGTTATCTGCTGGGGGCGGAGCGCGTGAGACGGCACGGATTGCACGAGAAACTGAGCGGTATAACCGACAGTTGGCTGAGCAGGAGCGCAGGCTGCGTGACGTTGGCGAGCGTCAGCGAAAGCTCAACGCCATCAAAGCTAAGGCTGAAAAGACCCGCGAGTTAAGGAACTCTCTGGCAGGTAATGGTGCAGGGGCGATGGCGGCTGGGGTAACTACTGGCATGACGTTGTTGGCTCCAGTAAAAGCCTATTCAGAATCAGAAAATGCAGCGAATCAGCTCGCCGGTTCAATGATGGAACCGGGCGGAAAGGTAGCGCCTGAATTTGAAAAAATTAACCGGCTTGCAGTTGCTTTGGGCGATAAGCTGCCGGGAACAACAGCCGACTTTCAGAACATGATGACTATGCTACGCCGTCAGGGTATGTCGGCGCAGGTCATCCTGGGCGGCTTGGGAGAGTCAGCTGCTTATCTTGGCGTGCAGTTACAGATGGCTCCCACAGCAGCAGCTGAGTTTGCGGCTAAGTTACAAGATGCTACTCAGACCTCCGAAAAAGACATGATGAATCTGATGGACGTGATCCAGAAAGGATTCTACGCGGGGGTAGATTCAGGAAATATGCTGCAGGGGTTCTCAAAAATCAGCAGCGCGATGGATATTATTCATAAAAAGGGATTGGACGCGGCTAAGACATTTGCTCCTCTATTAGTTATGGCTGATCAGGCTGGTATGGCTGGAGAGTCAGCTGGTAATGCCTACCGAAAAGTATTTCAGTCCGTCATGAATACGGGAAAAGTGAAGGATGCTAATGATGAACTAAAAGGCACTGGTGTTAGGTTCGATTTTACGGATGGAAAGGGGGAGTTTGGCGGGCTGGAGAAAATGTACACGCAATTAGCTCAACTCCAAAAGCTTAATACTGAGAAAAGGTTAGCTACGTTAAAAGGTATTTTTGGGGATGATGCGGAAACGCTGCAGGTGCTAAATATTATGATTACCAAAGGCATCTCAGGGTATCGTGAAACGGCTTCAAAGCTACAAAATCAGGCTTCTCTGCGCGAGCGTGTTGATGCCTCCTTAAATACTCTTGGTAATAAATGGGAAGCCGCTACAGGTTCCTTTACCAATGCTATGGCTAGTATCGGTGAAACAGTTGCCCCTGCGTTAAAGAAGCTGGCTGACTGGTTGGGTGAACTGGCTTCGCGTCTGGATGGTTTTGTTAAACGACACCCACAATTGACCTCTGCGCTGTTTAAGCTGGCAGCTGGCTTTGCCATTGTTGCCACCGCCGCTGGAGTTGTTTCACTGGCGCTGGCGTCCGTGTTAGGGCCGATGGCAGTAGTGCGAATGAGCGCAGGGGTGATGGGGCTAAAATTTTCATCTGCATTTGGTCTTATTGGGAAAGCAATCAGTTCTGTTGGCAAGTCAGTTATATGGCTGGGCCGATTGATGTTTGCAAATCCTATACTGGCTGTCATTGGGCTGATCGCCGCTGGTGCTATTTATATCTGGCAGAACTGGGACACGCTTGGGCCAAAGTTCAAGGCAATGTGGGATGCCGTATGTAATGCCACAAGTACGGCATGGGATTGGATTAAAGAAAAGGCCAGCGCCGCATGGGAGGGGATTAAGTCACTGTTCTTTAATTATACCTTGCCGGGATTAATAGCTAAAAATTGGGATGCAATAAAAACTGGCGTTTCTGAGGCGTGGGCCAATATCAGACAATCTATTAGTGATAAATGGAATTCGATTCTGGCTGATGCTGCTGCGCTTCCTGCGAAGTTTCAGGACATGGGCAGCGCCATTATTGACAGCATTCTTGATGGAATTAGTGCCAAATGGGAAACACTCAAAAGCAAGCTTTCCTCAGTCACCGATTATCTGCCTGACTGGATGACCGGAAATAATAAAACACGAGACAAAGCACAGGTGCAGGTGGTTGGTGGAGCAGCGGCTGCTGCCGTTCCGCTTGCCGGGATGTATGACAGTGGTGGGATTATTCCGCGTGGTCAGTTCGGTATTGTTGGGGAGAACGGCCCTGAAATTGTGAACGGCCCAGCAAATGTCACCAGCAGGCGGCGTACTGCTGCGCTGGCCTCTGTCGTTGCTGGCGTGATGGGGGTTGCTGCGACACCTGCAGAAGCGGCTCCGCTTCATCCGTTCAGTCTGCCTGCGAGGGCATACCAGACGCAGCCTGTTAAGGTGGACAGCCCGCCGTCAGTTATTCGCTATGAGATAAATGCGCCCATTCATATTGTCGCGCAGCCGGGACAGAGTGCGCAGGATATTGCCCGTGAAGTGGCTCGGCAGCTTGACGAGCGGGAACGCAGGGCCAGGGCAAAAGCGCGCAGCAATTTCAGCGATCAGGGGGGGTATGAATCATGATGATGGTGCTGGGTTTATATGTATTTATGCTGCGCACCGTCCCTTATCAGGAACTGCAGTATCAGCGCAGCTGGCGACATGCCGCCAACAGCCGGGTGAACCGCCGTCCGTCAACGCAGTTTCTTGGCCCGGATAACGATTCACTGACACTGTCCGGGGTTCTGTTGCCGGAAGTGACCGGAGGCAGGCTGTCATTGCTGGCGCTGGAGTTGATGGCAGAGCAGGGTAAAGCCTGGCCTTTGATTGAAGGCAGCGGAACCATTTACGGCATGTTTGTTATTGAGAGTCTGAGCCAGACAAAGACGGAGTTTTTTGCCAGTGGAATGCCCAGGCGCATTGAGTTTACGCTGACTCTGAAACGGGTGGATGAATCGCTGTCTGACATGTTCGGGAGCCTGAGTGACCAGCTCAGCAACCTGCAGGACTCTGCTGCCTCTGCGATTGGGGGGATTAAGAACACGGTAGGAGGATTGCTGCAGTGAACGTTAATTCTGATCTTCTGAATCTGAACAGCAAAAGCCCGGCTTTCAGTATCGTCATTGAAGGTAAGGACGTGACGACCGTGCTGGATACCCGCCTGATGAGTCTGACGCTGACGGATAACCGGGGCTTTGAAGCGGACCAGCTTGATCTGGAGCTGGACGACGCCGACGGGCTGATCGCCCTGCCGCGACGTGGGGCAGTGATTCAGCTGGCGCTGGGCTGGAAAGGCCAGCCGCTTTTCCCTAAAGGGGCTTTTACTGTGGATGAAATTGAACACAGCGGTGCCCCTGACCGGCTGACCATCCGGGCGCGTAGCGCAGATTTCCGTGAAACCCTCAATACACGGCGCGAAAAATCATGGCATCAGACAACGGTGGGGGAGGTGGTAAAGGAAATAGCTGCCCGGCATAACCTCAAAATGGCGCTGGGTAAAGACCTGACGGATAAGGCGCTGGATCATCTGGACCAGACCAATGAAAGCGATGCAAGTTTTCTGATGAAACTGGCGAGACAGTATGGGGCGATTGCTTCCGTTAAGGACGGGAATCTGCTGTTTATCCGGCAGGGACAGGGAAGAACGGCGAGCGGCAAGCCGCTGCCGGTTATCACCATCACGCGCAAAGCCGGTGACGGTCATCGGTTCACCCTTGCTGATCGTGGTGCCTATACCGGTGTTATTGCCAGCTGGCTGCATACGCGTGAACCCAGGAAAAAAGAGACAACCAGTGTTAAGCGTCGTCGAAAGAAAACCACCACACCCAAAGAGCCGGAAGCAAAACAGGGCGATTATCTGGTGGGAACGGATGAAAACGTGCTGGTTCTTAATCGTACCTACGCCAACCGGAGCAATGCAGAGCGCGCAGCAAAAATGCAGTGGGAACGTCTGCAGCGCGGGGTTGCTTCATTTTCCCTGCAGCTTGCTGAGGGGCGGGCTGATCTCTATACGGAAATGCCGGTGAAGGTGACGGGGTTTAAGCAGCCGATCGATGATGCAGAATGGACCATTACCACCCTGACGCATTCTGTCAGCCCGGATAATGGATTTACAACCAGCATGGAGCTTGAAGTGAAAATAGATGAGTTCGCAATGGAATGATTGGTTCCAAATTGAGAACAATGGTGTATCATTATTGCGAACTGGTTAATAATGAGGGCTGATTATTATGATGAATTGTCCTATGTGCGGGCAGGCTGCACATACCCGAAGCAGCTTCCAGGTTTCCAATGAAACCAAAGAACGCTACAACCAGTGCACTAACATCGAGTGCGGGCATACCTTCGTGACGCATGAGACTTTTGTGCGCTCAGTATGCCGTCCTCAAAAAATCAGCGCAGCACCGCCTCATCCAAAGGGTATGCAGGAACAATTTGCTTACTAATACTGACCCGCCGCTGGCGGGTTTTTTACGTCTGGTGTTGCCATAACAAAAGCTCTGTCGCCACTTTGTCGCCACACATGAAGAAGAAGTTATCTAAGTGGTTGATTGGAAGGGGGGTGAATTTCAGGCAACAAAAAACCCATCAACCTTGAACCAAAACGGCGGGGTTGATGGGCTCCACAAATTGGGGACATCAAA
>PPYF01506590.1_pt1 | contig 35575 bp, 26 predicted proteins | sample 1559871 | NCBI WGS metagenome assembly PPYF01 (sample SAMN08240021, study PRJNA423297) | Human gut metagenome, whole genome shotgun sequencing project.
GATTCAGCCTGAATACGACAGTGACGGCAAGGTGCTCGATACCGAGGACCGCTACACGGCCTCCTTCATCGGCGTAGCGCCGATGGACGACCCGCAGATCGCGGTTCTGGTCGCCATCAACGACCTGCCGGAATCCGCAACGCATACCGGCGGTACGATCGCCGCTCCGGTTGTCGGCCGCATCATGGAGGATGTGCTGCCGTATATCGGCATTACGCCGGTCTATGACGACAGCGAGAGCGACCGCCGCGAGCTGACCGTGCCGAGTGTATCCGGCAAGACGCGCGACGATGCGATTTCCACGCTGTCCGACGCAGGCTTTGACTGCATCATCAAGGGCGACGGCGATACCGTCACCGATCAGGTGCCGAATGCAGGCATGCGCATTGCGGCCAGCGGCAAGGTTATCGTCTACATGGGCGAGGAAAAGCCGACTGAGGCCGTTGAAGTGCCCGATCTGTCCGGCATGTCGCCGGATGAGTGCCGCGATACGCTGGAGGAGTACGGTCTGTACCTCAAGCAGAAGGGTGTTTCGTCCGCGCAGATCACAGGCGACACTACCGCGACCAAGCAGAGTCCGGAGGCCGGTACCAAGGTAAGCCTCGGTGCGGTTGTCACGGTAGAATTTTCCGATACAACGACGGTTAACGACCGATAGGAGGAAATTATGAAATTACAGGAACTTTTGAAGGATGTAGCAGTAAAAAACAGCACTGCCGCACAGGATATCGAGATCAAGGAAGTGCGTTACGACTCCCGCGCGGTACAGCCGGGCGACCTGTTTGTAGCCATCCGCGGCTACGCGACCGACGGCCACAAGTACATCGCCAAGGCGATGGAGCAGGGCGCGGCAGCCGTTGTCTGCGAGGAGGCGCCGGAGGGCGTCCCCGCAGTCGTTGTGGAGAATTCCCGTATCGCGCTGGCTGAGATTGCGGCAAACCGCTTCGGTCATCCGGCAGAGAGCATGGTCATGCTCGGTGTGACCGGCACTAACGGCAAGACCACCACGACCTACCTCGTCAAGCACATGCTTGAGGACGCAGGGCACAAGGTCGGCCTGATCGGCACCAACCAGAACCTCATCGGTGATGAAGTGATCGAAACCGAGCGCACCACGCCGGAATCCTACGAGCTGCACGCACTGTTTGCCCGCATGAGAGACGCAGGCTGCACGCATGTGATCATGGAGGTTTCCTCGCACTCCCTGGTGCTTGACCGCGTACACGGCATTCCGTTTGCGGTAGGCGCGTTCACCAATCTGACGCAGGATCACCTCGATTTCCACAAGACCATGGAGGAGTATCGCAAGGCAAAGGCGCTGCTGTTCTCCATCAGCAAGAAGGGCGTTATCAATCTGGATGATGCTGCGGCGGAGAAGATGCTCGCGGACGCAAAGTGCCCGTGCATGACGTTCTCCTGCGGCAAGCCGGAGGCCGATCTCGAAGCGACCGACCTGCAGCTGCACGCGGACGGCGTGGAGTTCACCGCACAGTATCAGGGCGAAAAGGCAGACGTCAAGCTGCCGATTCCGGGTCATTTCTCGGTCGAGAATGCACTGACCGCGCTCGGTATCGTGCTGCAGCTCGGCATGCCGCTTGCGGATGCGGCGAAGTCCATGGCAACTGCAACCGGCGTCAAGGGCCGTGTTGAGGTCGTGCCGACCGATACCGATTACACCGTGCTCATCGACTACGCACACTCGCCGGACGGCGTGGAGAACGTGCTCAAGGCCGTTCGCGGCTTTGCAAAGGGCCGTGTCGTTGCTCTGTTCGGCTGCGGCGGCGACCGTGACCGCACCAAGCGCCCGAAGATGGGTAAAATTGCGGCGGATCTCGCGGATTTCTGCGTTGTAACGAGCGATAATCCGCGCACCGAGGAGCCGAAGGCCATCATCGATGATATTCTCGAGGGCATGAAGGATTCGGATACGCCGATGCAGGTCATTGTCGATCGTCCGGAGGCGATCCACTGGGCACTTGCACACGCACAGAAGGACGATATCATCGTGCTGATGGGCAAGGGACATGAGACCTATCAGGAAGTAAACCATGTGAAGCACCACATGGATGAACGCGAGATTGTAGCGGATTATTTCAAGAAGTAAGAAACGGCAGACGGGCGCACACTGTGCGCCCATACGCCTGAATGGACAAAGAAGTAAAATGGGAAGAAAACTGGGGGAAACGGCATGGAACGATTTACATTAGCGCAGGCGGCGGCATGGACACACGGCGAAATGAAGGGTGAGGCGGCTTTGACGGCGGTCACGACCGATTCGCGGCAGATCCCGCCGGAGGCGCTGTTCCTGCCGATCAAGGGCGAGCGGTTTGACGCGCACGATTTCATCGGCAAGGCGATCGAGAACGGCGCGGCCGCCGTGATGAGCCATCGAGAAAACGAGGAATATCCGGTGCCGGCGCTGTACGTTGAGAACACCTCGCAAGCGCTGCTCGACCTCGCGGGCGGCTACCGCACGATGTGCGGCGGCAAGGTTGTCGGCGTGACCGGCTCGGTCGGCAAGACCACCACCAAGGAGCTGCTGTATGCCGTTCTCTCGCAGGGCTTCCGCGCACAGAAGACAGAAGGCAACCTGAACAATGAGATCGGTCTGCCGCTGACGCTCATGCGTATGACCCGGGATACCGAAGTGCTGGTAGCAGAGATGGGCATGAACCATTTCGGTGAGCTTTCCCGCATGACGGCGGCTGCCAAGCCGAATCTGGCGGTTATCACCAACATCGGCACCTCGCATATCGAGTTTCTTGGCTCGCGTGAGGGCATCTGCAAGGCCAAACTGGAGATTCTCGAGGGTCTGCAGGAGGGCGGTGCGGCTGTTCTCTGCGGCGATGAGCCGCTTCTGTGGGACAAACGCGAGAGCCTCGGCTGCAAGGTGGTAACTTATGGCATCGAAAATTCCGCCTGCGACCTTACTGCGGACTTGCACAGCGACGGTACATTTGATATAGTAAATAACGGTCTTGCCGCGGCGCACCTGCCGGTCGGAGAGAAATTCACCGCGAAGCTGAGTATTCCGGGCAAGCATAACGTGCTCAATGCACTGGCGGCGGCAGCCGTCGGTCTGCTGCTCGGTGAAACACCCGAGCTGATCGCGCAGGGACTTGTCAGCTATCAGGCGAGCGGCATGCGCCAGAATATCTATGAGCAGGATGGCTACCAAATCTATGCGGACTGCTACAACGCAAGTCCGGATGCGATGGAGGCTACGCTGTCCGTGCTCGGCGGCATGGCCGGGGACGGCCGCCGGTTTGCGGTTCTCGGCTCGATGCTCGAGCTTGGCGATTACGCCGAGGAAGGTCATCGCCGTGCCGGCCGTGCGGCGGCGCAGTACGCGGACGCCCTGTACGCCTACGGTCCGGATGCAGCGGCCATGGTAGCCGGTGCCAGGGAGAAGGGCATGGAGCATGCGTATGCGTTCGACGACCAGACCGCGCTTGTCGCGGCACTGCGCGAGGACGCGAAAAAAGGAGACGCGCTGCTGTTCAAGGGCAGCCGCGGCATGCGCATGGAACGCGCACTTGCAATGTTTTTAGGGGAGGAAGTTGAAGCATGAAACAGGCTGTGCTTGTTTTCGCGATCGCACTGGTGATTACGCTGGCTATCGGTCCGGCGGTCATCAATTATCTGCGAAAAATGAAATTCGGTCAGAAGATTCTCGAAATCGGACCGAAATGGCACATGAACAAACAGAATATCCCGACAATGGGCGGCTTTATGTTCATTATCGGTATCGCGGCGGCAGTCATTATCGGCAATATCGTGATGGGTGAGATTTCGGTCTCGTCGCTTGCGGTGCTCGGCCTTGCCGTGGCCTACGGTGCGGTCGGTCTGGTCGATGACTACGCTAAGATCAAGAAAAAGGAAAACGCAGGTCTGACCCCGAAGCAGAAGCTGGTGCTCCAGATTCTGGTTGCCGGCGTGTTCATCCTCGTACTGTTCCTGGGGTCGAGCGGTCTGCCGCAGCTGTGGATTCCGTTCACAGGCATTTCGTTCAGCTGGCCGTGGCCGCTGTATATCGTGTTCGCGGCGTTCGTTATCGTCGGCGCGGACAACGCCGTCAATCTGACCGACGGCATCGACGGTCTGGCGGCAAGCGTTACGCTGCCGGTTGCCATCTTCTTCGTGTTCGTCGGCTTCCGCCGCGGAGACATGGGCGTTGTGATCTTTTCGGCGGCACTCGCGGGTGCGCTGCTGGGCTTCCTGCGCTATAACTTCAACCCGGCTAAGGTGTTCATGGGCGATACCGGCTCGCTGTTCCTCGGCGGTGCGGTTGCGGGTCTGGCATTTGCGTGTGAAATGCCGCTCATCCTGTTGCTGGTCGGCCTGATTTACATCATCGAAACGCTGTCCGTTATCCTGCAGGTTACCTACTTCAAGGCGACCCACGGCAAGCGCCTGTTCAAGATGGCGCCGATCCACCACCACTTTGAAATGTGCGGCTGGGGCGAGAAGAAAATCGTGCTGGTATTCACCGGCATCACGGTTGTGCTGTGCCTGTTGGCCTACCATGTGGCACTCGCACCGCTGTTTTAATTCGTAATTCGGAGGTAACCCTATGGCTTCGACAACTGGAAAGACGAATCCGCAGTACCGGCCGGCGTCGCGCCGTCCCATGCCGCGGAATGCGCCGAGCGGCAAACCGGCGCGTCCTTCGCGGGAGCCGGTGCCGCAGGAGCGTTACCGTACCGGCACCGCAAAGCCGAAGCGCAGACGTATGCGCAGCATGAAGGCGCACATCTGGGATACCGGTGTGTTCTTCTCGGTGCTGCTGCTGCTGATCACCGGTCTGATCGCGCTGTTCTCGGCAAGCTATACCAACGCGATGTTCTACAAGGGCAGTGCGACATACTTTATCATGCGTCAGGGCATTTTCGCCGCAATCGGTCTTGCGGCTATGATCGCACTTTCCAAGTTTCCGTACCGCATGTACGCGGGCATTCACAACATCATCATGTGGATATCGGTCGCGCTGCTGATTCTGGTTGCGATACCGGGCATCGGCACATCGGTCAATAATGCACGCCGCTGGCTGTTCGGCTTTCAGCCGTCCGAGATCGCAAAGCTGACGGTCATCATCTGCTTTTCCTACTGGGTGGCGCGTGACCCGAAGAGCGTGCGCAGCGTCAAGACCATGGTGCAGCCGTACGGTCTGCTGCTGGCGATGTACATCGGTCTGCTGTACCTGGAGCCGCATACCTCGGCGATGGTAATCATCTGCGGTATCGGCGTTATCATCCTGCTGGCAGGCGGCATGCGCCTGTGGTACTTTGCGCCGATTCTGGGACTGGGTGCAGGCGCGGTTGCAGCATTCTACGTTGCGTTTCCGCATGTACGAACACGTTTTGAAGTCTGGCTCAATCCGTTTTCGGATATGGCGGACAAAGGTCTGCAAGGCTCGATGAGTCAGATCGCCATCGGCTCGGGCGGTCTGCTCGGCCGCGGACTCGGCAACGGCCTGCAAAAGCAGCTGTATCTGCCGGAGCCGCACAACGACTTCATTTTCGCAACGTGGTGCGAGGAGATGGGCTTGATCGGCGCTCTGCTGGTCATCCTTCTGTTCGCGTACCTCATCTACCGCGGCTTCCGCGTGGCGCGTTATGCACCGGATAAATTCGGCAGTCTTCTGGCGACCGGAATCACCGCCAAGCTGGCTATCCAGACACTGATGAACCTGTTTGTTGTCACCGGCATCATGCCGGTAACGGGTGCGGCGCTGCCGTTTTTCAGCTATGGCGGCACAGCGCTGATGCTGCAGCTCGGCGAGATGGGCATCCTGCTCAATATATCGCGGTATATGCGGATTGACGGAAGAAATCAGGATTAAGTTATGCCGATGGAGGCAATACCACATAATTGAACAAGAGCGATTTGCGAGTAAATTTTGCGTGCTGATTAGGCGCGGTTTTGCAGCAATACTTGATGTATTGCAAAAAAATGCAACGACATCAGGACGCAAAATTTCCGTAAAGCGCCGCAGTTTAATTGTGTGGTGTTGCCTCAAGGCTGTTTGCAGCATACAAACAGCCTTCGGTTTGTTCAAAAGCAGAAAATAACAATTTGGCTCTTTTCGCGCAATAGCGCGTATTTAATAGCATTTGCATAGCAAATGCCAAAAAAGCGGGAGCATGTATCGGCGCAGCGCGGCCGAGAAGCCGCGCAAGGATAGCGCAGGATTTTTTGACTTTGGGAGGGAGAAAGTTTCCGTATGGGAACTTTCGGACGACTTCGGAACGGCCTGCGGTCCGTTCCTGCTTGTCGGCGAAACTGTAGTTTCGCGACAGCAAACTGTCAGGCAGTACCACATGATCCGGTAAACAGACTTTGCCGGACCATGTGATCCTACCTTGCATTTGAAAAGTAACAAACAGGAGAGGGGAACTCAGTTTTGAAACTGTACATTACGGGAGGCGGCACGGGCGGTCACGTTACACCGGGTCTTGCCATTGCACGCTATTTTGAAAAAAAGCAGCCGCAGACGACGGTGCGTTTTGCCGGTTCGGCACGCGGCATTGAAAATAAGCTGGTCCCGCGCGAGGGATATCCGCTGGACACCATCGAGATTATCGGCATGTCGCGCTCGATGAGCCCGAAGGGCATTCTGCACAATCTGAAGGCGGCAAAGCTGGCTGTCTCGGCGGTCAGCAAGGCGAAAAAGCTGCTGAAGCAGGCCAAGCCGGACTGCGTGATCGGCTGCGGCGGCTATGCGTCGTTCGCGGTGGTACGCGCGGCACAGCAGCTCGGCATTCCGACCGTGCTGCTCGAGGTCAACGCACTGCCCGGCAAGGTAACGCAGATGCTCGCAAAGGACGCGGACCGTGTACTCGTTTGCTTTGAACAGGCAAAGGAGCTGCTCGGCGGCGGAGATAAGATCATTCTGACCGGTGCGCCGGTGCGCGGTGAGATTCTGGCGGTGGACCGCGCAAAGGCACGCGAGAAGTTCGGCCTGACCGATGATGACCAGCTGGTCGTATCCTTCTGGGGCTCGATGGGTGCAAAGTACATGAATGAGCACATGGCCGGTGAGCTGGCGCTCGAGTGCAAAAACGGCGTGCCCTATCATCATGTTCACGCAACCGGTGCGGCGGCCCGTGAGTGGCTGCCCAGGATGGCGAAGGAGCAGGGCGCCGACTTTGACGCGCACCCGAACATCGAAGTGACCGAGTACATCTACGACATGGCAGACCGCATGGCGGCGGCTGACCTGATCGTGTGCCGCGCAGGTGCGGCTACCCTCGGTGAGTTGTGCATGCTCGGCCGTCCGGCACTGCTGGTGCCGTCTCCGTATGTGGCGGAGAATCACCAGGAGAAGAACGCGCGTGCCCTCGAAAAGGAGGGCGGCTGCCGTGTTCTGCTCGAGAAGGACGCCAATCCGCAGGTGCTGTACGACGAGATTCAGGATCTGCTGAGCGACCGCGACCGTCTGCACCGGATGGGGCATGACGCGACAAAGCTGGCGGCGCACGATGCAAGCGAGAAGATCTATCAGGAGATTCTCTGGGCGATCGAAAACCATGGCAAGAAGTAACAAAGAAGGGATGCTGTGATGAGACGCAGAAGGCGAAAAAAGCACACGCCCGACCAGATGGAGCAGCAGCGCCGCGGCAGGAAAATCTTTCGTGTGCTGGGACGCGTGCTGCTGACTGGCATTGTGATGGCGGCTGCCGTGGTGGCGATGACCGTGTTCTTCAAGGTTAAGACCATTTCGGTGGAAGGTGCCGAGCAGTACGGCTCGGAGGAGCTGATCGCCGGTATGGATGTTCAAAAGGGCGATAATCTCTATCTGTGGAACAAAAACCGCGTATTGTCCGACCTGATGCATAGCTTCCCGTATCTGGAAAGTGCACAGTTGCGCCGCAAGCTGCCGGATGGACTGGTGCTGACTGTCACCGAGTGCACAGCGGCGGCTGCCGTGAGGAATGAGGATAACACGTTCACTTATATCAGTGCGGGCGGCAAGGTGCTCGAGAACAACGCCGCGGACGGCGGTCTGCCGACCGTGCTCGGCGTTACGCTGAATGCGCAGATTGGGGATTTCCTTGCTACCGGCACGGATGCACACGTTGACGCTATGCTGAACGTGCTGGAGAACATGGATGCCGCCGGGCTGCTCGAAAAGATGAGCTTCCTCAATCTGAACGACCTGACCGATGTGCGCATCGGCTATGACAAGCGGTTCGACATCCGCGCAGGCTCACTGGACGATCTGACGTACCGTCTTCGGTTTGCACAGACCGTTATCAGTGATCGCCTTTCGGCATCGGATATCGGGCGGCTGTACTGGGATGCACAGAACCGTCTGCACTTTGTGCCGGAGACGGCGGAGGATGTAGCACGCTCCGGTACCGATCAGGCAGGTGACAATCCGGTGACCTCGCCGGCGTACACCAATCCGGACGGTGAAGTCGGTACGATCGACAATCCGGACGGCGAAGTCGGTACGACCGACAATCCGAACGGCGATGACTCGACCGATTCGAGCAGCGACAGCTCGGACAGTTCGGATAACTCGGATTATTCCGATGATTCGGATTACTCGGACGATTCGTCCTATGACGAATCCTACGATGACAGCAGCTACGATGATTCGTACGACGAATCGTATTACGATGACAGCTATTATGACGACAGCTACGATGACGAAGGCTGAGTTTTTTCTGCTTCTACTGGCGAAAATAACCGAAAACACAGGAAAAAACGCGAAAAAATACAGCCTTTTTCCGTATCGCCCGCCGGTTTGCGGGAAAGACACAGAAAAGATTAAGTTTTTTTTGAGGAATTCGCTAATTCCTGTTGCAAAATAGAATAAATCGAGGTAAAATTAAAACAATAGGGGCGAAGTGCCCTCAAACGCGGTAATTGATAATCAAAGAACGATTCTTTATCATAAAACGGAGGACAACGACAATGGGTTTTGAGTTTGAACAGGGCTTGGATAACGTAGTAAACATTAAGGTCATCGGTGTCGGCGGCGGCGGCGGCAACGCTGTAAACCGCATGGTCGAGAACGGTGTACAGGGTGTTGAGTTCGTTTCCATCAACACGGATATGCAGGCTCTGAATTATTCGCAGGCCAGCACGAAGATCCAGATCGGCGAGAAGCTGACCAAGGGTCAGGGCGCAGGCGCAAATCCGGAAATCGGCCGCAAGGCTGCTGAGGAGAGCAAGGATCAGATCGCAGCGGCTCTCGCTAACACCAATATGGTATTTATCACCGCCGGCATGGGCGGCGGCACCGGCACCGGCGCAGCTCCGGTTGTTGCACAGATCGCTCGTGAGCTGGGCATCCTGACGGTCGGCGTTGTTACCCGTCCGTTCGCATTCGAGGGCAAGAAGCGTCTCGAGCAGGCGCTGAGCGGCATCGAAGAGCTGAACAAGAACGTAGACTCCCTCGTTATCATCCCGAACGAGCGTCTGAAGTATGTATCCGAGCAGAAGATTACCTTCAAGAACGCATTCGAGATCGCTGACGGCGTTCTGCGTCAGGCAGTTAAGAACATTTCCGAGCTGATCACCGTTCCGGGCTTCATCAACCTGGACTTCGCGGACGTTACCTCCGTCATGAAGGACGCAGGCTTCGCTCACATCGGCACCGGCTCCGCTGCAGGCAAGGACAAGGCTGCAGAGGCTGCACGCGAGGCAATTTCCAGCCCGCTGCTCGAGACCTCCATCGACATGGCTCACGGCGTTATCGTTTCCGTTATCGGCTCTGACGATATCGGCCTCGATGAAGTTGAGACCGCAGCTACCATGGTTCAGCAGGCGGCTCATCCGGATGCACACATCATCTTCGGTGCATTCATCGACGAGAACATGGACGATGAGATCCGCGTTGTTGTAATCGCAACCGGTTTCGACAATGTTCCGAACTCCGCAAAGATGAGCATGGACGGCAATAAGGACAAGGATTCCGGCTCTACCGGCCTGTTCACCGAGGCTGCTACCGCAGCGGCTGACAAGAAGCCGGCTCGCGCAGCCGCTTCCAAGCCGTCGTCCGATGTTGGCTCTGACGATGCTGCATTTGATGTTCTGATGCGCATCTTCGATAAGGACAACCGATAATCTAACTGATAGCTATTCAAAACAGCCCGTAACAGGGCTGTTTTGTCAGGTATGGGAAGGTTAATTTTAGATGAAATCCATATTAAAGGAGAGTGATCACCGTGAGTACGGACCCTGGAAGTAGACAGATGAATATTACTCGCGGTGGCATTTTCGAGGAGTGCCGCTGCTGAAAGGCGGTATAATATGGTTGAATTTTTCAAAACGGTGGACGGCCGCATCACAGAAGTGAGCGAGTTCACCGAGGGCTGCTGGGTCAACATGGTGCATCCCAGCTCGGACGAGCTGGAGCAGATCGCGCAGGCGGCTCAGGTTGAGGAAGAGTTTGTTCGCGCGGCGCTCGACCCGGAGGAAAGCTCGCGTGTCGATACCGAGGACGAGCAGCTTCTCATGATCGTCGATATCCCGATGGTGGAGAAAAGCTCGGTCGAGGACGGCGGACAGATGTTCACCACCATTCCTATGGGCATTGTTGTGGCGCAGAATGCGGTCATCACGGTTTGTCTGGAGGACAGCATCATCCTGCGCTCCATCGCGGAAGGCGCGGTAAAGGGCGTGCATACCTCACTCAAGACGCGCTTTGTGTTCCAGATTCTGCTCCGCATCGCGGGCCGGTTCCTGAAAAACCTGCGTATGATCGAGCGCGACTTTACCCGCATCGAGAAGCGTCTGTACGACTCCCTCAAAAATGAGGAGCTCATCCAGCTGCTCGGATTGAGTAAATCGCTGGTTTACTTCTCCTCGTCCCTCAAGGGCAACGAGGTTACGATGGAAAAGGTGCTGCGCGGCCGCGTGCTCAAGCTGTACGAGGACGACCGCGACATTCTGGAGGACGCGCTGATCGAGGTCCGTCAGGCCATCGAGATGGCGAATATCTATTCCAACATCATGGCGGGCACGATGGATGCTTATGCTTCCGTTGTTTCCAACAATCTGAATATCATCATGAAGGTTTTGACCATCCTGACCATCATCATGACGATTCCGAATATTGTGTTCGGCTTCTTCGGTATGAATATCGGTGAAGGACAGATACCGGGCGACTGGGTCTGGTGGATGCCGCTGGCCATTACAGTGGTCGGCTGCTTCTTTGCATGGTGGATGCTGAAGAAGAAAAATCTGGACTGATACAAGCTGCGCTTCCGAGAAATACTCGGAGGCGTTCTTTTTTGCCTTCTGCACGCATAGAATGAAGCAAAAGCAGGAGGGACAATGCCATGATCGTTTTTGCGGCAAAGGTGTCGGTGAGGAAAATCGTAGTGGGCGTGCTGGCGGTCGGGCTGGTGCTGGTCGGCGCGGCAGCGCTGCTGCCGAAAACGGCAGAGGCGGATACTGCGGTCAGCGCTGAAGGTGCAGCGCTTAGTGCAAAGCTGAAAACCAACGAGGACAGAGTAGCGCTGCTGACCGCATGCGGCTGGTCGGTGGAGAGTGAACCGGTCGGCACACAGGAGGTGCAGATACCCGACACCTTCGACGAGGTATATGAGCAGTACAACGCTATCCAGCAGGCGCAGGGACTGGATCTCACGCCGTATCAGGGCAAGCGCGCTATGCTGTACACCTACGCGCTGACCGCCTATCCTACCGGAGAGCAGGGCGTGACCGCCAACCTTTTGGTGCGCAGAAACCGCCTGATCGCAGCGGATATCACATCCGCACAGACGGATGGATTTGTGCATGGCCTGCTGGATATGCCGCAGACCTGACAGCGGCGGGCAATGACTTCCGGAAACTGCATAACTGTGCAATTCAACGAAAAAGTTATCATAGGTTTATGGTATCTATTGGTAACTTTCGGGGGATTGCACTTTTTTTGCATTTAGCTATTGTGCAATTTGCGAAAAAGTGTTATCCTTATAAAAGAAATGTATTGGCGGAGGGGACAAAATGCCACAGATGCGATTGGACAAATTGCTGTCCCACCTGAACTGCGGCAGCCGCAAGGAAGTGCAGGCGCTCATTCGTGCGGGACGCGTCTAGGTGGACGGCACTGTGCAAAAAGATCCGGCGTTCAAGGTCGATCCTGACCGGTCGCAGACGGCGGTGGATGGCACCGTGCAGCGCTACCGCGCACAGCGATACTACATGCTGAACAAGCCGATGGGCGTTATCACGGCAAGCCGCGATGAGCGCCACGATACCGTGCTCGAGCTGTTTCCGGCCGAACTGCGGCGCGGCCTGTTTGCGGTGGGAAGGCTGGACAAGGACACCGAGGGATTGCTGCTCATCACGGACGACGGCGCACTCAGCCATGCGCTGATGAGTCCGAACCGCCATGTCGAAAAGGAGTACGAGGCGGTCGTGGACGGCGCACTGGCAGCGGATGCAGTCTTGCGTTTTGAACAGGGCATGACCCTGCGGGACGGTACGGAATGCAAGCCGGCGAAGCTGGAAATCCTCGAGACCGAACCGGAGCTGCGCGTGCGTGTGACGCTTAAAGAGGGCAAATATCATCAGGTCAAGCGCATGATCGCGGCAGTCGGCGGCGCGGTAACGGCGCTAAAACGCCTGCGGCTGGGTGGTCTCTGGCTGGATAAAACACTCGCGCCCGGCGAATTTCGGGAACTGACACAAGAAGAATTGGAAAAACTTACCTCGAAAACCTGAAAAACTTAAAAAATCTACAAATTTTTTTGAATTTTTTGTACAAAAATGCGCGGACATGTGATATAATGACGTAAAATGTATAGGGAACTTTTGGCGTTCTTGTGAAGAATGTCATAGGCAGAATCACCATTAACGGTGAGAACGCCATAAGGAGTAAGCGTTTCGGCGGACGGATGCGGAGTAAAGCGCCGGGGCGCGTGAAAAAGACGGGAAAGGTGATGGAAATGGCTTCGAGATTGTTCCAGTCGATTGTTTTGCAGATGAAGGATACGGTGGATCGTACGATCGGCATTGTTGACGCAAGCGGTGCGGTTGTAGCATGTACCGATCTGCCTCGTATCGGTGAAATGCGGGAGGAAGCAATCACTGAGCTGGGCTTCGCCGGCGAGATCGTTCGTTTCGGCGGTTATACTTATCATACAACGGGTGACCGTGCGTCGCGTCTGGAATACGCCGTATTCGTACAGGGCGAGGACGAGCTGGCGCGCAGCATCTGCTCGCTGGTTGCGGTTTCGATCAACAATATCAAGACGCTGTATGACGAAAAGCACGACAAGGCTACCTTCGTAAAGAATATCATTCTGGATAACATCCTGCCGGGCGATATTTATATCAAGTCCCGTGAGCTGCACTTCGGCAACGATGTACAGCGCGTGGTATTCCTCGTGCGCCAGCAGGCGCCGGCCGATGTTGCCGCGATTGACGTGGTGAACGGCATGTTCCCGGACAAGCAGAAGGATTTCGTGCTGCATATCTCCGAGACGGACATCGTTGTAGTCAAGGAGGTCAAGGCAGGCAGTGAGATCAAGGATCTGATCAAGCTGGCAGACTCTATCGAGGAGACGCTGCTCAGCGAGCTGTCGGTCAAGTGCCTGATTGGCATCGGCTCGGTATCCTCCCAGATGAAGGATATCGCAAAGTCCTTCAAGGAGGCTACGACCGCAATCGAGGTCGGTGCGGTATTTGACACCGAGAAGAATATCATCAGCTTCGAGAATCTGGGCATTGGCCGTCTGATTTATCAGCTGCCGATCACGCTGTGCGAGATGTTCCTGTCCGAGGTATTCCGCAAGGGTTCGATCGACTCGCTCGATCAGGAGACGCTGTTCACGATTCAGAAGTTCTTCGAGAACAACCTGAACGTATCCGAAACCTCGCGTAAGCTGTTCGTACACCGCAATACGCTGGTGTACCGCCTTGAGAAGATTAAAAAGCTGACCGGTCTGGACCTGCGTGAGTTCGATCACGCGATCGTATTTAAGGTAGCGCTCATGGTTCGAAAATACCTTGCAAGCCGCGAAGAAGGTACCAGATAATCGCTGTCTGTTCATAAAATCTACACAGAAAAAACGTAAATTGTGCAATAATGCCACAGTTTGTCGGCTTGCGCATAAACATGATATCTGTTATAATAGACAAAGGTGTATATGTTTACACCTTTGTCTTTTTTGTTTGCTGGAAGGCGAAAATGCCCAATTCGGGGCATTCGCACGCCTTCTGCGTTGGCACCGAGGAGGATTGCCTGTGATACGAATGAGTGAAGCCACCGTGGTTTACGAAAACGGGACCCGGGCGGTGAACAAGGCGAGTCTGCGTGTAGACGAGGGAGAATTTGTCTTTCTGGTCGGCGCGTCCGGCTCGGGTAAAACCACGATTATCAAGCTGCTGACCGGTGAGGTTCGGCCGAGCGAAGGCCGCGTTATCGTCAACAACTACGATATCGGCAGAATGAAAAAGCGGCAGATTCCGTATCTGCGCCGTACATTGGGCGTTGTCTATCAGGATTTCCGCCTGATCAACACCAAAACCGTTTACGAGAACGTCGCATTTGCCATGCGCGCCATCGGCGCCAAGGGCAAGGCCATCAAGCAGCGCGTGCCGTATGTGCTCGATCTGGTCGGTCTGGCCGACAAGGCGCACGAGAAGCCGATGAATCTTTCCGGCGGTGAGCAGCAGCGTGTCGCAATCGCGCGTGCGCTGGTCAACAACCCGCGCCTCATCATCGCGGACGAGCCGACCGGCAACCTCGATCCTGCGCGTTCGCTGGAGCTGATGACCCTGTTTGAAAAGATCAACGAGCTTGGCACGACCGTGCTGATCGTAACGCACGAAAAGGGTCTGGTAGACGAATTTGAAAAGCGCGTTGTTGTGATCGACAACGGTGAAGTCATCAGTGATCAGACAGGTGGGTATTATCAGATATGAGATCAATCGCTTACTATTGGAAGGAAGGCCTGCGCAACATTTTCAAGCACGGCTTCATGTCCGTGGCGGCCGTGGTGATCATGGTCGTAAGCCTGCTGCTGACAGGTACGGTTACGCTGGTGGCCTACAACATTACGAATAACATTACGAGACTGCAGCAGTCCAACCAGATCGTAGTCTGGATCGACGATTCGCTTACCACGCGTGAGGCGAAAACGCTGCAGACGCAGTTCGAGAAGATTGACAACATTGCGTCGATCACCTTCGAGGATCGCGATGTCGCGCTGGAGCAGTACCGCAAGGAGCTGGGCGACGACGCAGACATCCTCGAGGATTACAACGCGGACAACAATCCGCTGCGCAACAGCTATGTGTTCACCCTGAGTGATTCCATGCAGGCGGACGCAACGATCAAGGAAATCGAAGCGGTTGACGGCGTTGCAAGCGTGCGTGCGGATGAGGATGTTATCCGCAAGCTGATTCAGATTCAGCGCGTGTTCAACATGATCGCGGCAGCTATGATCGTCGGTCTGGCTGTTATCTCGATCTTCATCATCTCCAACACGGTAAAGCTGGCCATGTTTGCCCGCCGTGAGGAGATCTCCATCCAGAAGATGGTCGGTGCGACCAACTGGTTTATTCGCTGGCCGTTTGTCATCGAAGGCATGGTGCTCGGTCTGGTTGCCGGCGGACTGGCCTTCCTCGCGGAATGGGGTCTGTACACCGAGCTGTACAACGTGGCAGGTACGGTTTCGCTGTCCTCGTTCCATCTGCTCTCGTTCGATGTGCTGCGCTGGTGGGTGCTCGGCGTGTACTGCGGTGCAGGCGCGTTGTTCGGCATCGGCGGCTCGGTAACGAGTATCCGCAAGTTTATGGATGTATAACGACTGCATAAAGGAGCGAATGTTTCAATATGATGAAAAAGAAAACCGTGCGCTTGATCTCCTGCATTATTGCGGGCATCCTGGTTGCAGCGATGGTGTTCTCGATGATCGCCTCCGGTCTGGTTTATGCCGGTGCGGTGAGCAGTAAGGAACTGAAAAGCAAGCTGTCCGATCTGGAGGATCAGAAGGCATCGGTCAAGGCGGAGCTGGATAGTCTGGCAGGCAAGGTGGATGAGGTTGCAAAGACCCGTGCCGCCCTGCAGAAAGAGATCAAGCTCACCAAGGAAGAAATTACGACGGTAACCGCGTATATCGACCGCCTGCAGGACCAGATCGACGTCAAGACGACCGAGCTGGATGCTGCGATCAAGGCGCTGGACAGCAAGAAGGAGCGTTTTTCTGAGACTGTCCGCACGACGTATGAGCAGGGTGAGACCAGCTATCTGGAGGTTCTGCTGAACGCGTCCAACTTCTCTGATCTTCTCAGCCGTCTGGAGATTGTTTCTGCGATCATGGATGATAATAAGAAGATCGTAGCGGAGTACACCGCTGCCAAGGAGGATATTCAGCAGAAGCGCGATGACCTGCAGGCTACCCAGGACGAGCAGGTACAGTATCAGGAAAACCTGAAGTATAAGGCTGAGGAGCTGAAATCCAGCGAGGAGCAGCAGAAGGCACTGCAGAAGAGCCTGCAGGCGTACCAGAAGGAGCAGAAGGCCGAGTACGAGCGCATCACCAGCGAGATGGACACCGTAAGTGACCAGATCGCAGAGCAGTCCCGCAAGGAAGCTGCTGCTGCCGCAGCAGCGGCCGCGGCCGCAAAGAAGAATGGCGGCAGCTCGTCCTCGTCGAGCAGCAGTTCGGCAGGCAATCTGAGCAGCGCAACACTGACAAGCGGCACGTTCACCTGGCCGCTTCCGGGTTACACCAATAATTCGAGTGCCTATGGCTGGCGTGTACATCCGATCTACGGTACCCGCAAGTTCCACAAGGGCGAGGATATTCCGGCACCGACCGGCACACCGATCGTAGCAGCTGCATCCGGCACGGTTACCACCGCAGGCTGGGTTTCCGGCTACGGCAACTATACCGTTATTAATCACGGCGGCGGCGTCATGACGGCTTACGGCCATCAGTCTGCCATCCATGTTTCGGTTGGCCAGAGGGTAACCGCCGGTCAGACCATCGGTCTGGTAGGCTCCACCGGCAACTCGACCGGTCCGCATCTGCATTTTGAGGTATATGTAAACGGTTCGACGCAGAACCCGATGAGCTACTTCAACTGACGCAATCATATAAAAGGGGAGAGTGTAACGCTCTCCCTTTTCTCGTGGAGGAGGACAAACCATGAAAAAACTGCGGGAGAGACAGGTCTCTCTGCGGATGGCGCTGACCATGTGTGCCGCGGCAGGCGCGATAACGGCAGTCATCTGCCTGATTTCCACCGGCTGGAACACCAACGAGGTCGGAAAAAAGCTGCGCGAGATCGACCGGCTGGTGTCAGACAAATACGTTGGTGAGCTGGATGCGGACAATGTTGCGGATTACGCTGCGGCAGGTTACATTACCGGTCTGGGAGACAAGTGGTCGTCGTATATTCCGGCGGAAAACTACGAAGCCTACCGCATGAGCGGTGAGGGCAAGGGCTGCGGCATCGGCGTTTCGGTGACGAGCACCGAGACGAGTATTCGCGTTACGCTCGTGTACGATGATTCGCCTGCGGCGAAGGCCGGCATCGAAAAGGGCGATTACATTCTCGGTACGGGAGATCTGACGACCGAAAAGGACGGCTCAAGCGCGGTTATCAGCGCGATTTCCGGCAAAGAGGGGACCGATGTGACCGTCACGGTTAAGAAGGCAGACGGCTCCGCCAAGGAGCTGACCATGCAGCGTGCCGTTGTCACGCAGAAGATGGCATGGGGAAAAATGCTGAATGATAAAATCGGCTACATCCGCATCGAGAATTTCCACGACGGCTGTGCCGATCAGTTTAAGACGGCGCTGCAGTCGCTGACCGACAGCGGCGCACAGTCGCTTGTCATTGACGTGCGCCACAACGGCGGCGGCCGTGTCAAGGAGATGAGCGCGGCACTCGACCCGCTGCTCAGCGAGGGCACCATTATGACGCTGCGCATGAAAAACGGCTCGGAGACCGTTTATACCTCGGATGCGGACTGCATCGACCTGCCGATCGCGGTGCTTATTGACGACCAGAGTATTTCGGCAGCGGAATTCTTTGCGGCAGCCCTGCAGGAGTACGATCGCGCAACGCTCGTCGGTACGCACACCACCGGCAAGGGACGCGCTCAGCGCACCTACCAGCTGAGCGACGGCTCGGCGGTCAATCTGTCTGTCGAGGAATACTTTACGCCCAAGGGCAAAAGCCTTGCAGATGTCGGCATTGCGCCGGAAATTGAGGTGAAGCTGACCGATGAGCAGACACAGAACTTTTTCTTTCTGACGTCGGAAACCGATCCGCAGCTTCAAAAAGCGATGGAAACTGTGGGATAATCGAGCGCTCCGGCAGAAAATCGGACAGAAAATGGTCGAATCGCTTGACATGGCATTGGTGCTTAATTTATAATATAATGTACTGTACGGCTCGAAAGCCGATGACACTGAGTAAGAAGGGTTTGCAAACATGGCAAAAGAAATTAAACTGACACAGGAAAGTCTGGACGCATATAAGGACGAACTGGAATATCTGAAAACTACCCGTGCGGATGAGGTTGCAGAGCAGCTGAAGGAAGCACGCTCCTTCGGCGACCTGTCCGAGAACGCCGAGTACGATGAAGCCAAGAACGAGCAGGGCAAGCTGTATTCCCGCATTGCCGAGCTTGAGGAGATCATCAAGCACGCAGTCGTTGTAACCGGTGACAGCTACGCTGCAGACGAGGTTTCTCCCGGTTGCCGCTTTATTGTTAAGGATCTCGAGGAGGACGAGGAAGAGGAGTACCACTTCGTCGGCTCTCAGGAGGCCGATCCGATGGACGGCAAGATTTCTGACGAGTCTCCGTTCGGCAAGGCTATGCTGGGCAAGAAGGTCGGCGATGTTGTTGAGGTCGAGGCACCGATCGGCATCGTAAAGTACGAGATCATCAAGATCGAGAAGTAAATTACCTTTATCGCAAGTGAAAAGCGAAGTCACTATTTCAGGTAACACCAAACAATTAGACAAAGGCGAGTTGTTTGGCGCTGCCGTCAAAAATTTTATGAAAGATGGGGAAGATATGGCAGAACAGCATCAGGCGCAGGATCAGCACGAGCAGACCGCGGAGGAACTGCACGAGCTGAAGCGCATTCGCCGCGAAAAGCTGGCAGAGCTGCAGGCTGCGGGCAAGGACCCGTTCCAGCAGGTGCGCTTTGAGCGCGATCACTATACCACCGATATTCACGAGCATTTTGACGAGCTGGAAGGCAAGACCGTCCGTCTGGCAGGCCGCATGATGTCTAAGCGCATCATGGGCAAGGCTTCCTTCTCGGATATGCGCGACCGCTACGGCCGTCTGCAGCTTTACATCAAGCGCGACAACGTAGGCGAGGACGTATACAAGGGCTACAAGAAGTTCGATATCGGCGATATCATCGGTATCGAGGGCGAGGTATTCCGTACCCAGAAGGGTGAGATTTCGGTTTCCGTAACCGAACTGACGCTGCTCTCCAAAAACCTTGCACCGCTGCCGGAGAAGTGGCACGGTCTGAAGGATACTGATATGCGTTACCGTCAGCGCTATGTTGACCTGATCGTCAACCCGGAGGTACGCGATACCTTTGAGAAGCGCTCCGCTATCGTGCGCGAGATCCGCAACTTTATGGATTCCCGCGGTTTTATGGAGGTTGAGACCCCGTGTCTGAACACCATTCCGGGCGGTGCTGCGGCTCGTCCGTTCATTACCCACCACAACGCGCTGGACATTGATATGTATCTGCGTATTGCGACCGAGCTGCACCTCAAGCGCCTGATCGTAGGCGGTCTGGAGCGCGTATACGAGATCGGCCGTATTTTCCGCAACGAGGGTATGGACACCCGTCATAACCCGGAGTTCACCACCATCGAGCTGTATCAGGCATACACCGATTACCACGGCATGATGGATATTACCGAGGACATGGTAATCCATGTCTGCGAAAAGGTTCTGGGCAGCACCAAGGTGATGTATCAGGGCGTGGAGATCGATTTCTCCAAGGGCTGGAAGCGCATGACGATGGCTGAGGCTGTCAAGGAGTACGCTGGCATCGACTTTATGGCGCTGTCGCCGGAAGAGGCACTGGAGGCCGTTAAGGCCAAGGGCCTCGAGATCGAAAAGGGCAAGGAGAGCTGGGGCGACCTGATGGCGCTGTGCTACGACGAGTACGTCGAGGCAAACCTCATGCAGCCGACCTTTATCACCGATTATCCGGTCGAGATCTCTCCGCTGGCAAAGCGCAAGCCGTCCGATCCGCGTCTGACCGAGCGCTTCGAGTGCTTCATTTACGGCCGCGAGCTGTGCAACGCATTCTCCGAGCTGAACGACCCGATCGACCAGAAGGAGCGCTTCGAGCGTCAAGTTGCTCTGCGCGCCGCAGGCGACGAAGAGGCCGGCATGATGGACGAGGATTTCATCAATGCGCTGGAATACGGTATGCCTCCCACGGGCGGCATGGGCATGGGCATCGACCGTCTGGTCATGTTCCTGACCGACGCTGCATCCATTCGCGATGTGCTGCTGTTCCCGACAATGAAGCCGCTGGACTGATTGAGGGCGTATAAGTTAGAATAACCGCGTATAAGCGAGATTTAGCAGATAGCTTACACCATAACTTACACCAAGTTACCACAGGTTTACCACAAATGAAGCGGTTTGAATGTGCAAATTCCTGTGAATTCATGTAAGTTTTAGCTATTTGATACGGCTTCTATCGCAATGTGCGAATTAAATTAGGGCAATAGACCCGTCGAGAAATCGACGGGTCTATTTTTTTACCCATTTGAGGTTGTGCAGCGGCAGTACTGAGTTGATATTTACTTGTGCAATTCTAACAAAAATAAAAATATTTTTTGGGAGGGGTTAATTCTTGAGCTATTCGTGCTGCGGTAGAGAAGTGAGAGGTCAAACAAAGCCTCCCGCAAAACTGAATAACAGTCATCAGGTACGTTACCTGCACCGAGGGAAACCTCAAGCTGTTATCGACGGTGCGCCATGATTCCGGAAACGGAGGAGCGATCAAACTGATTCGATAGAAAGCCGGACTGCTACCGGCGAAGGCGATGAAAGGTGCAAGGGATAATGATACTTCCGTAATTCGCGGCCCGGTCATAATGAAGGCGGGGAGGTGAGATGCCTATGGAGCTGGTTCGCAGCCAGCCGCCTGATGATGCCCGGCACACGGGGCAGAGAGAAAAACAGTGTGCGTACATAACGAGAAGGAGGACGATGTTATGAATGAAGAATTAGAACTTGAAAAGCTGAACGATCTGGCAATCCATTATCCGGTGTACCTGATTGATGCAGCGGCAGAACACTTTAACGGCGATGAATGTAAGCTGGAGGCTATCGCGGTTGTGCTCAGCGGTCTTGACGCGCTGTGTATGGTTCGGTTGTATGATTCGGAGTACCCGCTGTTCAACGAAGAACTGAGCCGCAGTGACTTTGATCGGCGCATTGCAGAAAATCCGCTGAATGACCAGCCGAAAGAAAACGGTGGCGAGCAGGCAGCCGGTGTACAACCGCAAGCAATTGGCCGATTGGACTATCTGGACTCGAATGGACATGTCGGAGAGCAGGTGGAATATGATGACGAAATCCAGCTTGTCGAGCAAGTCAAAGAAGACGTAGATACAGGTGCACCGTTTACCATTACCTTGTATCGTGACCAGAACGGCACTACCATTCCACAGGATTTCTTGACAGACCTTGGAACACCGCCAAAGGGCTTTGCAGTCGTGGACTACGCAGAGGGACACAGAGAATATCTGCTGAACGAAAGCATACGCATGATCAACCTGTACGCGCTGGAGTGCTTTGAGGAGAAAGCGGATTTCAGCGATCTAACCGCAGTTCCGCTGGCGTACAGCACATCGGGTGATGGTGAGCACAGTATTCAGGTGGATGCAGACCTTGAGCACTGCCGTATGCTTTATGCAGTAGATAATGAGGCGGTTGCCCTAATTCAGTATGCAGATTTAGATGACATGAATGAGTTCCTCGTGAATATGACATTTGATGAACTCGTTGCCTTTGCAGAACACGAATATGCCGCCCAGCATAAAGAGCCTGAACAGATGCAGGAACCTCAGCTTACACCGCCGGCTGTAAGGAAAAAAGACAAGGCAGCACCGTTGACACTGCTGCCGGTGATACCGGAGGCAGAACGCTCAGAGTATCACATTTCTGATGACTTGCTGGGTGTCGGAACGCCGAGCGAGCGGTACGCACGAAACATTCGCGCGATTACCACACTGAAAAAGGTGGAAGCTGAAAACCGCCTAGCAACACCGGAAGAACAGTCGGTGCTTGCACAATATGTCGGCTGGGGCGGTTTGGCGGATTGCTTTGATGAGCGCAACAGTCACTATGCCGAACTGAAAGAGCTGCTGTCTGATGAGGAGTACGAAGCTGCGCGCGAATCGACGCTGACAGCGTTCTACACACCGCCTGTTGTGATTCGGTCGATGTATCAGGTTTTAGAAAGGCTTGGATTCCAGCGCGGTAATATTCTGGAGCCGTCCTGCGGTGTTGGCAATTTCATCGGTATGCGTCCGGATAATCTGGCCGACTCGAAAATCTATGGTGTAGAGCTGGACAGCATCAGCGGACGAATTGCACAGCAGCTTTATCAGAAATCGTCTATCGCTGTTCGCGGGTTTGAGAAAACAGATCTGCCGGACAGCTTTTTTGATGCCGCCATTGGTAATATACCGTTTGGCTCTTTTAAGATTGTGGACAAGCGATACGACAAGTATAACTTCCTGATCCATGACTATTTCTTTGCCCGCACCATGGATAAGGTGCGGCCCGGCGGTATTATCGCGTTCATCACTAGTAAAGGCACGATGGATAAGGAAAATCCGTCTGTACGCAAATATCTGGCACAGCGAGCGGAACTGCTCGGAGCAATTCGCCTGCCCAATAATACGTTCAAGGATGCAGCGGGAACAGAAGTCACCGCAGACATTCTAATACTGCAAAAACGTGACCGCATGGTCGATCAGCTGCCGGCATGGGTCAACCTTGGCATTGATGCTAACGGTTTGGCAATAAATCAGTATTTTGTAGATAATCCGAGTATGGTGCTTGGAACCATGCAGGAAGTGAGCGGTCCTTATGGTCCGGAAACGGCCTGCCTGCCGATTGACGGCAGCAGTCTGGAAGAACTTTTAACGGATGCAATTCAAAACATCAATGGTTCTGTGATGGAGTACGAAGTTGATGATCCGGAAAGCGAGGAAGAAGATCGCTCTATCCCGGCTGACCCGTCCGTACGCAACTTCAGCTTTACTGTTGTAGATGGTGAAGTCTATTATCGGGAAAACAGCATCATGCACCCGGTCGATTTGTCTGTAACCGGCGTAAACCGAGTTAAAGGCTTAATTGCAATCCGCGAGTGTGTCCGTAAGCTGATCGAATATCAGACAGAAGATTATCCGTACACAATGATTCAGCAGGAACAGACTAACTTGAATGCCCTGTACGATGCGTTTGAGAAAAAGTATAAGCGCATCAATACCAGAGCAAACAAATCAGTTTTTGGAGATGATAGTTCCTTCTGCCTGCTTTCTTCACTGGAAGTTCTGGATGATGAGGGAAACTTCGTGCGTAAGGCAGATATGTTCAGCAAGCGCACAATCCGGCAGCATACCGAAATTACCAGCGTTGATACCGCATCGGAAGCTCTGGCGGTTTCCATGGGCGAAAAGGCAAAGGTCGATATGCCGTATATGATGCAGTTGACTGGGAAAACGGAAGAAGAAATCTTTGCAGACCTCAGCGGCGTTATTTTTCGGAATCCGCTTTATGAGGAGAACGGCAGTCAGGCGAAATACCTTACCGCAGATGAGTACCTTTCGGGCAATGTGCGTGAAAAACTGGCGGAGGCTCGAAGATCGGCTGAAAGCGATCCAGTATTCGCAGTGAATGTGACGGCTTTGGAAGAAGTTCAACCGACGGATCTGACCGCAAGTGAGATTTCGGTTCGACTTGGAGCAACATGGCTTCCAGAAGATGTGGTTCAGAAATTCATGTATGAGCTGCTGGACACGCCGTATTACGCACAGTGGAAAGTGAAGGTGCATTATTCCCGCTACACCGGCGGGTGGAATGTAGAGGGGAAGTCCTATGACCGCAGCAATATCAACGCGACCAGCACCTATGGTACAGATCGCGTGAATGCCTATAAAATCATTGAGGAAACGCTGAATCTGCGAGATGTGCGGGTGTTTGACTATATCGAGGACGAAAACGGCAAGCGAGTGCCTGTCCTGAATAAGAAGGAAACTGCAATCGCACAAGGCAAGCAGGAACTGATCAAGCAGGCGTTTCAGGACTGGATCTGGAAGGACCAGCCGAGAAGAGAACGGCTGTGCAGGCTCTACAATGAGCAGTTCAACGCATTGCGCCCTCGTGAGTATGATGGCAGCCATTTGAACTTTGTGGGTATGAACCCTGAAATCCAGCTGCGGCAGCATCAGCTAAACGCAGTTGCACACATTCTCTACGGCGGCAATACGCTGCTCGCACACGTTGTGGGGGCAGGAAAGACCTTCGAAATTGTTGCCGCAGCGCAAGAGAGCAAACGGCTTGGACTGTGTCGAAAATCGCTGATTGTCGTGCCGAATCACCTGACTGAGCAGTGGGCGGCAGAGTATTTACAGTTGTACCCTTCTGCTAACATTCTGGTTGCAACAAAGAAGGACTTTGAAAAAAAGAACCGCAAACGCTTCTGCGGCAGAATTGCAACCGGCGATTTTGATGCCGTTATTATTGGCCACAGCCAGTTCGAGAAGATTCCAATGTCTGTTGAGCGGCAGCGTTATATTCTGGAGCAGCAGTACCATGAAATCATAGATGGTATCCGAGAACTGAAAGAACAGAACGGAGATCGTTTCTCGGTCAAGCAGTTGGAACGCTCTAAGAAAGCAGTGCAGGCAAAGCTGGATAAGCTGAACGACCAGAGCCGAAAAGATGACCTTGTTACCTTTGAAGAATTGGGTGTTGATCGACTGTTTGTGGATGAGGCACATTACTATAAAAACCTTGCCGCATTTTCTAAGATGCGGAATGTGGGCGGTATCAGTCAGACGGAGGCAATGAAATCCAGTGACCTGTATATGAAAATCCGTTATCTGGACGAGATTACTGGTGGCAGAGGAACAGTGTTTGCGACGGGCACTCCAATCAGTAACAGCATGGTGGAGCTGTACACGATGCAGAAGTATCTTCAGTACGGGACGCTGAAAGAGAAAAATCTGCTGCACTTTGATGCCTGGGCAAGTACCTTTGGTGAAACGGTTACTGCCATTGAACTGGCACCCGAGGGAACAGGATATCGGGCGAAGACACGATTCGCCCGATTTTATAATCTACCGGAGCTGATGTCGCTGTTTAAGCAGACAGCAGATATTCAAACAGCGGATATGCTCAAGCTACCGGTTCCTAAAGCAAATTATCACAATGTTGTGCTGAAACCGTCTGCCTATCAGGTGGAAATGGTGAAGGATCTTTCGGAACGTGCCGAGCGTGTGCGTAATCGTATGGTTGATTCCAGTGTAGACAATATGCTGCTTATCACCAACGATGGCCGCAAGCTGGCACTGGATCAGCGATTGATCAATCCTATGCTGCCTGATGACGAAAACGGTAAAGTCAGTGCCTGTGCAAAGAATGTCTTTGAAATCTGGCAGAGGACTGCGGAACAGAAATCAACGCAAATGGTTTTCTGCGACCTGTCAACGCCGCATAACGATGGCAATTTTAATATCTATGATGGCATTCGGGATAAGCTGCTGGATATGGGTATCCCTAAAGATCAGATTTCCTATATTCATAATGCAGCCAGCGAATCACAGAAAAAGGAACTGTTCGGCAAAGTCCGCAATGGTGAAATCCGAGTGCTGATCGGCTCAACGCAGAAAATGGGTGCCGGTACAAATGTCCAGAAAAAGCTCATCGCCCTGCACCACGTCGATTGCCCGTGGCGGCCGTCCGATTTGCAGCAGCGCGAGGGACGTATTATCCGGCAGGGAAATGAAAACCCGGAAGTTGAGATTTACACCTATGTAACGGAGAATACTTTTGACAGCTACCTCTATCAGATGGTTGAGGGCAAGCAAAAGTTCATTGGTCAGGTCATGACTTCCAAAGCACCGGCCCGATCGGCAGAGGATATTGATGAAACAGCATTATCTTATGCCGAAGTGAAAGCACTCTGCACTGGTAATCCGTATATCAAGGAAAAGATGGATCTGGACATTACAGTCCAACGGCTGAAGATGCTGAAAGCAAGTCATTTGAGCCAGAGATATGCACTGGAGGATAAGATTGCAAAAGCGTTTCCAGATCAGATTGCGGCGCTGGAACAGAAAATCAGCGGATACAAGAGTGATATTGAGCTGCGAGAGGCACAGACAATGCCGAATGAAGACGGTTTTTCTTCAATGGAGGTCGAGGGAACCGCCTATATCGAAAAGAAAGCTGCGGGCAGCGCATTGCTGGCAGCGGCGCATAATATGACAAGCCCTGATGCGATTCCAATCGGAATGTATCGGGGCTTTGCCATGGTCCTCTCGTTTGACACCTTTGCAAAGGAGTATCGACTGAATCTGAAAGGCCAGCTCAGTCATCCGATTTCTCTTGGTACAGACCTGTTTGGCAATATCCAGCGCATTGATAATATGCTTGCCGGATTGGAGAGTGATCTCCGGCAGTGCGAGGCACAGCTGGATAATGCAAGGGTTCAACTGTCCAATGCCAAGGCGGCAGTGGACAAGCCGTTCCCGCAGGAAGATGAACTGAAAACCAAGCTGGCACGACTAGACGAACTGAATATCCTGCTCAATCTGGATAAGCGGGAGAACGAAATTGTGGACTGCGAGCCGGATGAGAGCGAACCGAAAGAAAAGAAACGCGATATGGAACGATGAGGAGATGAGAGTTTGACAACAGCAATGAGTCTTGGCCTGCTGTTTATCGCTAAGATGGCAGACAACGCCTTGAGCACCGTAAAAACGATTATGATTCAGAGAAACCGGAGTCTGCTGGCAGGCGTAGCAATTGCGCTTTCCAGCTTTCTTTATTTCTGGATTACACGCAGTGTGGTTCTGGCAGATAGCATGTTGACTACGCTGACGGTAGCAGTGGCCAGCGGAGTTGGCTGTTTCCTGGTCAGCGGCATCAATAACAAGCTTTCCAAAGACCGCATCTATATCAATGTGGTGATGTCCGATGATATGGCTGCAATGCAGGACTTTCGGGATTACCTTGCCAAACACCATATTACCAATGTTGCGTCAGATAGCTATACGCTGGACTGGAATCGCAAGACGCTGACCGTAACAGCATACGCAGAAACCAAGGAGCAGAGCCGAATCATCAATTCATATATGGAGAACTCGGATACCAAATATAAACGGGTGATTCACAAAGCCTGAATGAACTTGCGTAGGGGAATCTCCTCCCCTACCCTACATAGCTGCTTTAGTGTCAGCTGTGAATTGAAATTAAGAAGGTGATGGTAATGAACAACGAGAAACTGAATACTGCGCTCTATCAGAAGATGGAGCGTGAGCAGGACAAATATCGCAAGTGGCTCGTTCAGTGTCCGCCAGAGGAAATTCTTTCCCATGCTTATGAGTATGCTGTGCGCGAGGATATTCTGATGGCTATGGAAGAATTAAATTTGCCGGACGATCAGGCGGTGGCACTGCTCAAACAGCGTGGGCCGCTCGACGACGTATTCAAGGATTTCAGCAAACTGGAAACCGACTACATGGAAACGGTGCGCGGTGCGATCGAGTCGTTTGCAGAGCGGAAAGCGGCAAAGGACCGGAACTGGGAGGCGAGGTAATGCCGGTTGTATCAAAAGAAGAAATCGCCAATGCCAGAAAGATGGATCTGCTGTCATACCTCAGAGCGTATGAACCGGGCGAGTTGGTGCGCTTTTCGGGTGAAACGTACTGTACCAGAACGCATGATTCGCTGAAAATCAGTAACGGAAAGTGGTATTGGTTTTCGCAGAATATCGGCGGTCGGTCGGCGCTGGATTATCTGGTTAAGGTGAAGGAGATGTCGTTCCCGGAGGCAGTGAAAATGCTCAACGGGCAGGCTGTTCAGCCGATATGCTACGAGAAACCGCCGCCTGCCCCGAGAAAGCTGCTTTTGCCGTCATTGGACACCAATACAAGCAAAACAGAGGCGTATCTAAAGAGCCGAGGAATCCATCCGCAAATCATAGCATATTGCATTCAACATGGATTGCTGTTTCAGTCAGAGAACGGCAATGATGTTATCTTTGTCGGATACGATACCAAAGGAACCAGGCGTTATGCAGCGTTGCGCTCCATGACTACGGATTACAAGGGCGAGGCAACTGGCAGTGATAAGCACTTTTCCTTTGCACTGGTTGCGGATGATAGACCAGTTAGAGAGGTTCATGTCTTCGAGGCCGCGATTGATGCCATGAGCTATGCCTCGCTGAAAATCATGTATCACAAAGACTGGAGAAAAATCGCGTATCTGTCGCTGGCAGGCGTGTTTGCGAGCAAACGGGCGAATGTAGTGCCGGTGGCGCTAGAGCAGTTTTTGAAAGACCACTCGCAGATTACGAAGGTGGTTCTGCATCTCGACAATGACCGTGTAGGCCGTCAGGCAGCAGAGAGTATTATGGGCGGACTGGATAAGAAGTACACGGTCCTGAACCGCCCGCCGCGAGCAGGAAAAGATGTGAATGATTATCTGCGAATGGAGATTGTAAATCGGAATGGAAAGGAGCGAGAACGATAATGGACATTAAAATCTATCAGATCAATTGGAGCAGAGATGACGACCGGGTTGCGTACTTGGGACTTTCTCAGCTTGATAAGTTTCAGGGAAGTTCGGAAGTAAACAGTGGGATTTACGATAAGGTGTTTGAGGGAGCGGTTGAGGCTGATACGCTGGAAGGTGTATATCAGATGATTGCACTGAGGGAATTGGCTGTGCCGGAGAGTAATATCTTTATAGATAAGCAATCGGGCAAAGATTTTGAACGGCCACAGTATAAAAGACTGGTGCGTAGATTGAAAAAGGATGATCTGCTGTACATCAAGAGTATTGACCGCTTAGGGCGTAATTACGTTGAAATCCAGGAGCAATGGCGGGTGCTGACGAAAGAAAAAGGTGTAGATGTTGTAGTAATTGATATGCCACTGCTTGATACGCGCAGAGGAAAAGACCTGATGGGAACCTTCCTTAGTGATATCGTATTGCAGGTCTTATCGTTTGTTGCCGAGAACGAGCGCACCAATATCCGTCAGCGCCAGGCAGAGGGCATTGCGGCAGCGAAAGCAAAAGGGGTTCGCTTCGGGCGAACCCCAAAATCTTTACCTAAAAACTTTGAAGAAGTGTATCGACGCTGGAATGACGGTAAAATCACAGGCGCAGCAGCAGCACGAGAATGCGGAATGCCGTTGTCTACATTTCGCGACAAGGCCTTTAAAATCAAACAAAACATGAAATAAATTAAAACGAGAATGCGGAAAGGTGTAGTTTTCTGCATTCTCGTTTATCTACATATATGTATTTAGTATAGCACATTTATTTGGCTATTACCACAACAGAAATGCGGATAATATCCTGTATATGTAAATGATGCTTAGTGCTTTATCTGTTACGGCAAACTACGCAATTTTGTATGCATCGCACAGCTGAGGGAGAATGAAAATGGGAAACTATCCACCTGCCGAATATAGTGGGAAAATTACAGCAGAGCAGTTTTTGTTCTATGAAATGCGTATTGCCGCAAAATTTTATCTCGATGATATTCCGGTGACATCGGCCATTCAGATGATTCGAGAAGAGAATCTGTTTCAATATCCTACGGAGCGGCTGATTCCGCGTATGGTTCGAACCTGTTATACGCGTTTGGATGCATTAGATAATCCCTCACTGCGGCAGGAGCTCGCATTTGCGCCGCCAGTCATCGCCAAGCAGATTAATCTGTATGCGATGATGCGCTATAACCGTGTGGTCTGGGACTTTATGGTTGGCTTGATCGGCGAAAAATTCCGCAGTCAGGATTTCGCTTTTTCTCGCAAGGATGTGAATGTGTTCTTCTCTCAGCTGCAGGGACAAAACGATACTGTTGCCGGCTGGACAGAAAATACGATCGACAAAATCAAACAGGTGCTGACCAAAGCGTTGGTTGAGGTGGAAATCCTGGACTCGCCCAGAGCAAAACAGCTGAATCCAGTTTATCTATATGAAGAATTGGAAGACGGCATTCGCGCCAACAATGATTTTGAAGCATTGGCAGCATTCAACTGCTTTAGATAGGAGTATCGGACATGAGCGATATTAAACAAAAATTAGATAAAATCCGAGAGCGATTATCCGACCCGAGTTTTCTGGCGAACAAAGGTTTGAGCAATGAGGTCGGAATTCATGTATTTTGTTATGATCCGGCTGATGAAATTATCGTTCGGGAGTTTATCACGCATCTGAAAGAAGAAAAGAATACCTCCTATCATATCAGAGAATGCGATCTGTACGAGATCTTTCTTCAGCTTCTAGAGGACAAGCGTGTGCTGAAATCCGTCGCTGCACTGGAGGAAAAGCGAGGCAGTGACTATCTGCTGAAGCAGCTTCAGAAAATCGCGACACCGGAAGCTCTGCTGGAATACATGAAATATGAGCCGCATGAACATGGCGATGTTCTTGTACTCACCGGTATCGGCAAAATTTATCCCTTTATGCGTTCGCACAAGATGCTCGACAGTATGCAGCATCTTTTTGAGGACATTCCCATTGTGATGTTTTACCCGGGATCGTTCAACGGTCAGGATCTCGGCTTATTTGGCCGCTTCCTTGATGGCCACTATTACCGCGCATTTAACTTGCTTTAATCGGAGGACAGCAATATGAAAATACAGAATATGTTCCAGAAAGACATCGACCGTGACATTAACGGCGTTGTCAAGGTTGCACAGGATGACAGCCAGAGCCTTAAGCAGGAGCTCAGCGAATACATCATTACCAAAGAGCTGCGCGGTCACTTCGCTACATTTTTCGACAATTACACTAAGGCGATCGATCACCCGACCGATAAAATCGGCGTATGGATCTCCGGCTTCTTTGGCAGTGGTAAATCGCACTTTCTGAAAATGCTGTCCTATCTGCTCTCCAACAAGGAAGTGGATGGCAAGCACGCTTTCGACTATTTTGCGGACAAGTTTGACGATCCAATGATGTACGCAAATGTAGAAAAGTGCGTGCGTGTTCCAACCGAATCCATTCTGTTCAACATCGATATCGAGGGCCCAATCAACAAGGATAAGACTGCCGTGCTGCGCGTGTTTGCCAAGGTGTTCTATAACCACTGCGGATTCTACGGTGAGGATCTGAAAGTTGCGAAACTCGAACGTTTTATCGATAAGCAGGGTAAAACAGATGCATTCCGCGCTGCATTCAAGGAGATCAACGGCGAGGAATGGGTCAATGCCCGTGATACAGCCGCATTTTTCGAGGATGATGTTGTGGAAGTGCTGCAGTCGGTTCTCGGTATAAGCGAAACTGCGGCGCGCAACTGGTTCAATGGATCGGAAGAGGTCGAACTGAGTATCAAACAGCTTGTTTCCGAAATCAAGGAGTATGTAGACAGCAAGGGTGACAAGTTCCGTCTGCTGTTTTGCGTGGATGAAGTTGGTCAGTATATCGGCGAAGACGGCGATCTTATGATGAATCTTCAGTCGATTGTTGAGGAAATCGGTGATAAGTGCCGCGGCAAGGTCTGGGTTATGGTCACCAGCCAGGAGGCCATCGACTCGGTGGTTAAGGTAGTCGGCAACGACTTTTCCAAAATTCAGGGCCGATTCAATACCCGCCTGAGCCTGTCCTCGTCTTCGGTTGACGAGGTTATTAAGAAGCGTGTGCTGGCGAAAACGGAAGAAGCAGATCAGCTGCTTCGAATGGAATACGATAAGGAAGCCTCTGGTCTGAAGAGTCTGTTTGCTTTTGATAATCCGATCCTCGACATCAAGGGCTTTTCCAACGCCACTGAGTTCAGCGAAACATTCCCCTTCGTTCCTTATCAGTTCATCATTATTCAGAAGGTACTGGCAGAGATCCGCAAGCATGGCAACTCTGGCAAGCATTTATCTGGCGGCGAACGCTCCATGCTGTCCGGCTTCCAGGAGGCAGCACAGAAAATTGAAAACAAGGATGAGAATACACTGATTCCGTTCTATCAGTTCTATGACACGGTACATACCTTCCTTGAAAGTGCAATCCGCCGTGTAATCGACCGCTGCCAGAATGCAGCCGATGCCCATGACGGTCTGGAACAGCAGGATGTAGATGTGCTCAAGCTGCTGTATCTGGTGCGCTATATTGACGACATCAAGGCAAATATCGAGAATATCGCTATTCTGATGATTGCCGATATTCATACAGATAAGATTGCGCTTCGCGCACAAATCGCAGATTCTCTCGACCGCCTGCTGAGCCAGAACTACATTGCACGCAATGGTGATACCTATGCATTTCTGACCGACGAGGAGCAGGATATTGCTACTGACATCAAAAACACATCGGTAGATTCTGCACAGATCGTGCAGAGCATTTCGCGCACAGTATACGGCGAGATCTATCCTTCGAAAAAATACAAGTATGGCCGTTATGATTTTCCTTATGATCAGTATGTTGATGAAACACTGAACGGCTCCGCTTCCGGCGGTATGTCTCTGCGTATCGTAACGGTAGCTAGCGACCTGTATGGTTCGGGCGACCAGAATCTCATCATGAAGTCGCAGGTCAATAACGAGGTTATTGTGGTTCTGTCGGACGAAACGCCATATTTTGATGAGCTGGAACAGGCGATGAAGATTCGCAAATACGTCAAACAGCGTAATGTTTCACATCTGCCGGAGAGCATCCAGCGCATTATTCGTGAACGCAATGAAGAAGCGCGCAAGTTGGAAGACCATGCGCGCAGTCAGATTGAAAAAGCAATCGTTGACGGTAAATTCTATGTTCACGGTGAGGTGCTGAATCTGAAGAGCAGTTCGGCTAAAGACAAAATTGATGCAGCTATGAAAAGCCTAGTAGAAAGCGTTTATTCCAAGCTGAATATGGTCAACCAGTTTGCTGACACTGATGCGGATGTTTTCTCCATTCTCAACAGTCCGCAGGATGAGATTACGTTTACCGGTCTGGGGGCAAACAATGAGGATGCACTCAACGACATCAGCCAGTGGCTTGAGTTGCGAAGCCAGAAGATGTTGAAAACCTCGATGGGCGATGTGCAGGAGCGCTATCAGAAGATTCCTTATGGCTGGAAAGAGATTGACATTGCGGCTTTGATTGCACGACTGATCGTACAGCAAAAAATCCAGATTAACTACGGCGGTACGATGGTTGGCAAGGACGACCGCCGACTGGTGGATTATCTGCGTAAAAAGAGTGAGATATACAATGCCATTGTGGTGCGCCATATTGCACCTGATGAAACGCTGATTCGCAAGAGTGTTGCGTTCCTGCGCGAATACCTCGGCGCAATGGATATTCCGTCGGACGAAAACGGTCTGATTGGCTTTGTTTTAAATACATTTGAAACCAAACGCGACCATTATAAGCAGCTTCTTGACAATTTCTACGCGCACAATTCTTATCCTGAAAAGGAAAAGATGGAAGAAGCCCTCGAACTGATGAATACCATTCTGGGTCAGCGCAAGGACAATGTAGCGTTGCTGAAAGGCATGGTTCAGCATCAGGATGATCTGCTGGATCTTTCTGAGGACATGGAGGAAATCGAAATGTTCTTCAAAGCCCAGCAGTTGGTGTTCGATACTGCGAGAAAATTCCTCACGAACATCAGCCGTGAGCGCGATTACCTCTCTGCGGATACAGATGCACAGAGTGCCGTCAGCACTATTTCTAACATTCTTTCCATGCCTAAGCCGTATGGGCGGATTGGTGAGCTGCCGGAGCTGATGCAGAAGGTCAAAACAGCCTATGCCGCTCTGTTGGATATGAAGCGCGAGGAAGTAAATGAGAATATCCGTCAGTGTATGCAGGACGTACACCAGCTGGCCGGTGAAGCGCGCGACGCCGGTACGCTGCTGCATCAGGCAGATGACCACTTCGCCGCCAAGCGCGAGGAAGTCAAAACTGCTTCGTCGCTCACAGATCTGGATGCGATGAGCATGCAGCTGCTCAGCTACAAAGACACCGTCTGCCGTCGGATGGAGGCACTGCATGATACGCCGCAGCCCAATCCGTCTGCACAGGGCGGCGATGCACCTGCACCGCGCCGACTGAATATCAAAACCATGCGCCGATACGATTTGTGCTCGATTAAGCGCCTGAACAGCAAGGAGGACATCGATCAGTATATCGAGAGCATCCGCGAAAAGCTGTATCGTGCCCTGGAAAACAGCGATGGCGTGCAGATCAACTAAGAGGTACAGAAGATGAATAAAACCGCAATACAGAAATTTGCCATCTGGGCACGCACGGAACTGATTGAGCAGGTCGCGCAGCGCGCGTATCAGTACGGCATTGATGCAAAGGAATATGGCGACGCCTCTGCTGACTCGATCGGCGGCAGGTTGCTGACTGCCGAGGAGAAAGCCCAGCGCCGAGAACTCATCCAGCAGATCGATGCCAAGGGCTATGAGCAGGTGATGGAAGAGGTTGCGTATACCTGGTTCAACCGTTTTATCGCACTGCGCTTTATGGAGGTAAACAATTACCTGCCGTCGCATATCCGTGTGTTTTCTGACGCTTCTGGTGCATTTAAGCCGGAAATTCTGTCCGATGTACTGCACCTTGAACTGCCGGGACTGGACACCGGCAAGGTCGCGGAGTACATCGAGAATAACGACACCGAGGGCCTGTACCGTTATCTGCTGCTGACGCAGTGCAACGCGCTGAACGAATCTCTGCCGCGGATGTTTGAACGCATGGGCGGTTACACGGAAATGCTGCTGCCGAATAACATCCTCAAGTCGGACAGCGTGCTCGGACGCATGGTTACGGATATTCCGGAGGAGGACTGGCAGGATGCCGTGCAGATTATCGGCTGGATGTACCAGTATTACAACACCGAGCTGAAAGATGACACGTTTGCCCGTCTGAAAAAGAACGTGAAAATCACGAAAGAACGTATTCCGGCGGCAACGCAGCTGTTTACGCCGGACTGGATTGTACGCTACATGGTCGAGAACTCGCTCGGCCGTTTGTGGGTAGAGGGCCATCCGAATGAAGCACTGAAATCCGGCTGGAAATACTATCTGGATGAGGCCAAGCAGGAGCCGGAAGTTGAGGCACAGTTGACTAAGCTGCGCGCGGAGTATGCGGCCATCAAGCCGGAGGAGATCAAGGTCATTGACCCATGCATGGGCAGCGGTCATATCCTTGTCTATGCATTTGATGTGCTTATGCAGATTTACACCTCGGCGGGCTGGAGCGAGCGTGAAGCGGCGCAGAGCATTCTCAAAAACAATCTGTACGGTTTGGATATTGACGACCGTGCGGCGCAGCTGGCCTATTTTGCGGTAATGATGAAGGCGCGGCAGTATGACCGCCGCCTGCTGACGCGCGGTATTCAGCCGAACGTGTATGCCATTCACG
>PPYF01267282.1_pt1 | contig 35570 bp, 42 predicted proteins | sample 1559871 | NCBI WGS metagenome assembly PPYF01 (sample SAMN08240021, study PRJNA423297) | Human gut metagenome, whole genome shotgun sequencing project.
TGCGCCAGCACTCGCAAAGCCATTGCGTCATCCACCATGTGAAGGAGCGCTGGTCCTTGGCGTCACCGGGCATCGGCGGATATGACCTCTTTGTCCCTGTCCCTTGGTATTTTGCGACCGGATCGGCTTGTTTCGCCGAAAGCGTGGCCGCCCCGCTGCAATACGGCGGATCGGTAATGACTGCATCAACCGAACCGGAAGGAATCAGGGGAAGGATGGTAAAGGCGTTGCCGTGATAAACGGTAAGGGAATCACTCTGGAAAAACGGTACCATCGAAAAGCCTTTGTGGGGCTCGTGGCCCTCCATGCCAGAGCGCTAGGCTCTCATGATGTGATGTGCGGTATAGAAGATTGCTCCACATGGCCGTCTCGCGGCTTGGAGCCGGGGCGCATGGCCCTCATGGTGTTGATGGTCCCGCATCGGGGGCATTTGATGCTCAGATCAAGGGCCGTCCCTTTGGCCAGCATCTTGTTGCAGTGTCCGCATCTGATTTCTTTGTTATGTGCTCCCGTCATTTTTTGATGGTCCTTGGGTTGCGCCCCGGTATCCGTCCTGATATGCGTTTACGTGCTCGCGGTCTGACTGTGAGCCATAAACGCAGGCGGATACTCCGCATGATATGTCCGTATCATGTAGGGCCGTGGACCGTTAAAAACACTCTATAGTATACTGAATTATCTTGTATAAAAATTTTTTCATTTTTTTATTGCCCCAAAAGTTGCCCTATTCTCCCCTATGTATTATCACCATGCACCCTGCTCAGTATATATCGAAAAAGAAGCAACCCTCCGCTCAGTCATCCCGCGAAATCTCCAAACCGGAATACCTTCCACTACTCCGTGGTTCAAACGTAGGGACATATACATTCCACCGTACCTGCTCAAAATTCCCCCGGAAACTTTCCCAAAACCACGCGTAAAGGGGTTCACCCATTCACGGGACGATGCGCTCCCAATATCCGATTCCCCCCACCCCGCGCAGTTTTTCCTCTTCACATGTGTCCACCATGCCGCAAGACATAAAAAAGCGCACCCTGAACAAGTTTCGGGGACGCTTGATGATTCTTTCCAAGTAAGACAAAAGGCCCTCGGAATACTCCAAGGGCCCACGATTTTCTGTCAGGCTATTTTATTTACCTTCATCATCAATATCAGGCAACCCCGCAACTATCCGGTTTGTTTCCATACTCACACGGATAATGCGTTTCACAAGATTGTAGATATAGGTCGGGTCGTTGTGCTCTCTACACCAGTCATTGGGATCGTTACGGATGCCGCTGTCCTTGTCCGTCGTGATCGCATAGCGTTCCATGATCCAGTCCAGTGCGCTTTTACCATTCACAACGTAGTCATAGGCGTCCAGCGGAATGCCCTTGAAGGTGATGTTGCCGTTGTAGATGATGGTTCCCCTTTCACCCTTTTTGGGGAAACGCATCTTCTCCACATGGTAATAGGTGAAGTCGTCCATATCGCCTTGCGGCTTGCGTTCTTCCTCTACAGGCCACGACTCCACCTGTTCATAGTCCAGATGCCAGTGCGCCAGTTCTCGGCCCGCTGTGCTGAATGCCCAAAAATCCGGGGCCAGCGGCACGCGGGGAAGCATTTTCTTCAAGTCAGCGGCATAGCGTTCTCGATAAACAGGAGAATGCAGGATTCCGTAGACGTAATAGAACAGGTCTTCCTTGCCGATTGTGTCGTCTTCATAGTGTGTCTGAAAATGTTCCAGCGCAGCGTCGGTAATGGCGTCCTTGCAGGTATATTCTTCCGTCACTGTTTTGGGCAGGGGCAAGCCCAACTGTTTCGGTTTGCTCTTCTGCGGAATCAGGGAGCCTTGTTCTACGGCCTTGCCTTTTGGTTCGCTCTTTTCATAATGGTACAGCGGGAAGCATTGACCTTTTGAAATAACTTCTAAGTCTGGCAATGTATTGCTAATTAAGCATGAAAAATCTTTACTTGAACCTGTTCCCGTTACCTGAATAACCAAATTATTATGATTGGCAGTTGGAAAAAGAGAAGGTTGACGCCCAGGACGCTCATTAAGCATACTATCAAAATACACACATTGCTTTTGAAATGGCCTATACAGAGATTTCACTATATGGTCTTTATAAAAAGAACAAACTATATTTTTATAAAAATATAATTGTAAATTTACAGTCCATTTTATTCTGTGTGCACTTATAGCAATCAAATTATCAACATTTTTTTCGGTATACGATCCAATATATTGGTTGTAACAATCAATCATATCCTTCATTGTGGATGTCAATTGCTCGTTGCTAAAATTATAGCACCACGCATCACGGTTGGTTTTCAATCCGCCAGAACGCATACAGAATATCGCCGTATCCCCATCATTGAGCGGGACAAAGTCATCAAAGTCGCCGCAACGCTGGTTGATCCAGTCATTGTGTTCGTTGGGGTGCAATTGTTCCCACGGCATGACGGCATAGTCAGCAAAGGTCTTCACCTTGTGCAGTTTCTCTTCCCGTGTCAGATAGTCCCCTATATCATGATAAAAAATCTGTGCCTTGCCCGTGTGTCCCGGTTTCTTGATGAGCAGGGTGATGGCAACAGGGGTACGGGAGCCGGAACCAAAAATTTTGCCACCTTCCCTACGGGACAGTTCGCCGGATGTCCGTTGATTTCCCCGCAAATTGAAGACATAGACGGCGGAAAATTCTTTTTCCAGCTCATGGCGGAAACCGTCCGCCGTATTGCTGTCCAGCCAATAGCCATTGGTAACAAAACAGATCACACCTTTGTTGCCGATGCGATCCGAGGCCCAACGGAAGGCCCGGATATAGGAATCATAGAGGCTATTTTTCAGTGTTGCTGTGGAATGGGCTGCATAGGTTGCCGCAATGCGCCTGTCCAGATTCGGATATTTCAGATTCTGGTTGTTGTCGTTGGCGTTGTTCTGCCCTACGGAATAGGGCGGATTGCCAACAATGACGCGGATATCCCGGCGTTTCTGCTCTTCCACACGGTCGGCATTTTCAGGAAGACCAATATCTATTTTCCCATCATCCTCATTCAGCTGAAAGGTATCCGTCAGGCAAATGCCGGGAAACGGTTGATACGGCTTTCCGGTCACGCGGTGATAGGCTTCCTCAATGTTGATTGCCGCAATGTAATAGGCCAGCAACACAATTTCGTTGGCATGCAGCTCATAACGATACTTCAAGGGCAGTATGTCCGGAGGGATGAGTCCGCTTTCCATCATGCGGACGGGGAACGTCCCAGTCCCCGTGAAGGGGTCAAGAATATGGATGCCCTCATCCTTGAGACTGCAACCAAAGTGTTCCTGCAACGCCTTGTCCGCGCTGCGGATGATGAAATCCACCACCTCAACAGGCGTGTAGACGATGCCGAGGCGTTCCACCATCTTGGGAAACGCCGCCTTGAAGAACTTGTCATACAGCTCCACAATGAGCTTTTGCCGGGCGGTGGGGTCATTTACGCCTTTTACCCGTTCCCGGATGCTGGCGTAAAAGCCTTCCAGCGCATCAAGGTCTTTTTCCAGAGCCTGCCCTTTCAGTACGTCCAGAATGCCCTGCATGGACTGCGAAACCGGATTGTGTTCCGTAAAGGCGTAGCCTTCAAACAGCGCATCAAAAACAGGTTTGGTAATGACATGCTGCGCCAGCATTTCAACGGCCTGTTCCCGGTCAATGGACGGGTTCAGGTTGCGGCGTAATCCGTCAATAAAGGTGTCAAAGGCGTCCCGCTGTTCATCCGTAGGGTGTTCCAGCATAGTGCGGATGCGCATCTGATGCCGTTCCGCAATACTGGCGATGTCCTTTGCCCACGTTTCCCAATACTGCCTGTCCCCACACTTGTGAACAATCTTTCCATAAATGGCATCCTGCCATTCCCCGAACTCCTGCGAGGCAAGGGGAAGCGTAAGCCATTCGCCCGGAATGCGATCCTGTTTATCCTCACCATCGCCGCCAACACCAATGATCTGCACAACGCCGTTGCTTTTTCCCGTCAGGTCAATCTTGGCAAACTGATTATCCAGCCTGTCGTCATGCGCCCGCAACGCATTGAGCACCTGCCACACGGTGCGGTATTTCTTGTTGTTGTTCAGAGCGTTTTCCGGGGATGCCCCCATCGCTATGCCGATGGGCAGAATGACATAGCCGTACTTCTTGCCCGGAGCTTTACGCATGACCCGACCAACAGACTGCACCACGTCCACAACAGAATCACGCGGATTCAGAAAGATGGCACAGTCCAGAGCCGGAACGTCCACGCCTTCCGAAAGGCACTTGGCATTGGTCAGGATGCGGCACTCGTTTTCTTCGCTGGCGGCATTGGCCTTGAGCCACGAGAGTTTCTGGTTACGCTCCACTACATTCATGGTTCCGTCAACATGTTCGGCGAAAAGCCGAGGCAGATTGACCTTGCCGCCAAGCTCATCGGCGATGCGTGAAAATTCCTTGGCAACCAGTTTGGAATGCTTGATATTACCAGCAAAGGCCAGTGCGGTACGCATGGGTTTGGGATCGGACGCCACATCCGCCTTGTCGTCTTCGGCAAGCCGTTTGCCTAATCCTGTCCAGCAACCCACAATTTTGACGGCATCGTCAAGGTTCAGCTCATCCCCACTGTCCCCGATGCGGGATTGCAGACTCAAGTTGACGTGGCGTTCATCCACAGCAATGATCAACACCTTGTAATCCGAGAGCAGGTCACGCCGCACGGCTTCATCAAACCGCAAGCGATGGAAAAGCGGCCCGAACTTCTGCGGATCATCCATGGAAAAAACTTCCGTTCCCAGGTCCTTTGCCCTGTCCTTGCTTGCTTCGGCATAGATACGTGGCGTTGCCGTCATGTACAGCCGTTTTTTGCCTCGGATAGCCGGGCCGTGACTGCCACGTCTCCGGTGAGCGGTTCGGCAAAGCGCACGGGCTGTCCCTGCGCCACCGTCAGCATGGTTTTGCCCGAGTCCGGCAAGGTCAGCCGGTATTCGACGCGGGTCGCCGCTCCGGGTTCCTCGGCCAACGAAGTCAACAACATGTCGCTGGCTCCGCTGACGGCCACTGTGCCCAACTCCACCGTTTCCTCGACGGTTTCGTAATGCGCGCGCAGCAGCCGGAACGCGAGGTCCTTCGACTGGTGCGCCGTCCACGTTGAAGCGTTGCTTGAAGAAAGCAGGACGCCGATCTGGTACGGCTGCTGCGCGACGTGCTGCTGGAGAATGGGGTCGAACTCGGACAGCTCGGCGATGGCAACCGCGTTGCCCGGCGTGTCGCTCAGGACGGCGACGGCGTATTCGGTACCCGCGACGACGGCCACCGGCGAGTCGAACAGTATCCGTGTATGCCCGCCGCCGGTCACCACGATGTCCTCCGGTTCGACGCGCCCTGTCCCGAGAATGGTCCGGGTGGGAAACCCGTTGCTGGTTTCGCGGAGTTGCACCGTCACCGGGCCGTCCTTTTCGGTGAAGAAAAGATCGACCCCAGCGATCTGCATGGCCTCGTCCACAGTAAAGGTCTGGGCCAGTGGGTCGTACTGATACCACGTCGTCACTCGGGTCGTGACCTGCTGGAGGACGTCCGTCACCAGCGTGCCGAGACCCACGAACTGCGCTTCGGCGCGCGCTCCGCCCTGTCCTTCAAAGGTCACCGCCTTGGTCCCGGAAGGGACGCTCGCGGGGATGGTGAACATCCCGGAAACCTTTCCGTTTTTGTCTGCCGTCAACATGCGCTACTCCAGGGTTACGGGTTCCGCTTCGACTTCGATGCCGTCGAACATGACCCGGACAAGGTTTTCGCCGGCTCCGAACCCCTCCACGTCGAACCGAACGTCGATCCGGCGCAGATAGTCGATGTCCGTCTTGATCTGATTCGCCAGTCTGGTCGTCGTGGAACTCTTCGTGCTGCTGCGGTTGCCGTGCCCCTTGGTCAGGGCTATGGTCGCAGGGCTTGTCCACATGCTCCGGTATTCGGTCCAGCGGTCGACGGCGGGCGTCAGGACCGCCTTTCCCTGCGTCAGGGCAAAAGCCTGATACGGATTGACCTTCATGCTTCCCGTCCGCAGCGGCTGCGTCACGGCGTAAGTGTAGGAAACGGGCAGGCTTCTGGGCTTCTTCACATCGTTCCCGACCCCCGAGGCGACAATCCCCACCACAGGTAGGGTCAGCTCGCCGTCAACCACGGCGGCGGTCTGTTCCACGCCCTGATCACGCTGGCTGTCGTCGATGAACGGGTCCACGAACAACCCTTTTTTCGCCCCGGCCTCGCGGGTGGCGATGTCCGACTCCAGCCGCTGCCGGGCGACTTCCTGCCGCACGGATTCAATTTCCTGCGCCAGCGCGAGGATGTCGCTGTTCGGCACGATGCGATCACCGTCGTTTCTGACGGTCCGGTCAGCGGTCCATGTCTGCAGCACGGAGGCGAGACCGAGCAGACCCTGCGGGACCATCGGGGCGCGGGGCGTACCGGTGGTGGAGACGCCCGTCAGCCAAGTCAGCACGCCTTCCGTATCCATCGCCAGCGTGTCGATGCGCGGCAGCATCTGGTTGTAGCTGTAGCGGACGAGCGTCCCGGACACGGCGTCGGAAACCGTGAAGCCGGTTTCGTCCCACGAATCGGGGGCTACGGTGAGTAGGTGCCGGAACGTGATTTCGTAGGTGCTTCCCGTAGCCGGTTCCGCGCCGGACAGGGACCAATCCACCGCATTGGCCTTGAGCGCGTAGTCGCTTCCCTGCACGTACAGCGTCTCCCCCTGCCGTACGGACAGAATTTCGACCACACTCGTAATCGGAATGGTGTCCGAACAGTTCGAGAAAGCCCCGTGCGTCAGCGTCGCGGAAGACTGCTTCGTGATGCTGACGTTCGTGATGTTCCTGAGCGGCGGGAAGGAGACGTCCACCCGCTGCGTCCCACCCGCGGCCTGCTGCCCCTCGTTCTCAATGAAACGCAGCTCCGGCAGGGCGTTGTGGATCACCCGGCGGGAGGTCGGCAAGTCGACCCCGAACCCGTTCACCCGCGCCCGGCCCTCCTTCAGATTATAGACCTGCCGCCCGTCGGAAGTGTCGCTGTCCTGCAGCAGGGTCAGCCCGGAAACGATGTAGCTTCCGCCGGTCGCGTCGCGGTCGTAGCCCGCCAGCGCCTGCGTCACCGCGGACAGGTTGGGCGGCGTCTCCTTCGAGCGGACCACCCCGTCGTCCACCGCGTAAACGGGGTAGAAATCGCCCGCATGACCGTCCCCGGCATACCCCCACGCGACCGCCACCTGAAGACGGGCCGCGCCGGGCAGTCCCTCGGCCTTCGAGCCTTTCGCGGGGTTGTACAGCTTCGGGTCCTCAAGCTCGGTGACGACGCGCCGGGTCAGGTACAGGCCCACGTTCACCGTGCCCCGCACCGGAATGGTAAAGCGGGCCTGCGGGACCCCGCGCACGGCGCCGGAGGCGTATACTTCGCCGTTCTGGGCGGTCACCTCCCCCGTCTCGTGATCGACCACGATCTGGGCGTCGCGGATGACGTCCCCGTCCTTGAACAGCGCGTCCGCGATTTTCTTGATCCGCTGGCGCAACCCCGTCTGCACCTCGTTCTGTTCCGCCCCCTGCCCGAAGTTGCCGTCGCGGTACAACAGCTCCTCGTAATTGTCGTTTTCATTGAACCTGTTGTAATAGTTGACCAGATCGATTCCGAGGGCGTTGTCCGCCGCCGTCCTGCCGGTAATGAGGGAATCCACGGAAACCTCCTAGAGAGCCAGAACAAATTCTTCGGTGTGCCGCTTGGACGCCGACCGCACGATCGCGTCCTCCTTGTCCAAAGCCTGCGCCGCGACCATGATCCCCGGATCGGACACCTCTCCGGGCAGGAAATACCGCTGCCCCGGAGGCAGCCCCGCATCCGTCCGCGAACCCGAAAACAGGGCCAGTTCCCGGATCGTGTGCCCAATGGCGTCCCCGAAGTCATACTTCACTTGCAAATAGAGGTTCGGCGTCGGCTCGGCGACGAGCTGATAGCGTTCCGTCAGCACCTGCCCGTCCTGCCCCTTGCCGACAGGCACCACTATGTCGCCCGTTTCGGATTTCACCGCAAAGCTCGCCTGCGTCACCAGCCTGCGCCCCACTTCGGATACAAGGCCCGTAGCCGCGTCATAGCTCGGGATGCCGGACGGGTCTTCATCCCATTCGGGCCTACCGACGCCCCAGGCCAGATGCAGGGGCTTTTCCATGAGCGCCTTGAGCAGGGCGGCTCTGCCGGACTGCGACAGTGTTGCCAGATTCGACATGGTTTCTCCTTGTTACCAGACCGTCCCGCTCCACGGCGAGACGCTCCAGAGGGTTGGTTCGTGTTCAAAATCCGTTGCGAACCGTAGTATCGGCGGATACGGCGTCCAGCGGCGGGCATCCCAGCTTCCGCTCCACGGACGCTCCGGGTAGAGCGTCAAAAGCGAGCCTCGCAAGTCCTCTCCGAAGCCCGCGAGGGTGGATACAAGTTCTCCGCCGAGAAGCCGAAAACGCGGCTCCAGCTCCCGGGCGTCGGTGCAGGCGGAGAAAGGGCCTTTACCCTCGCTCCACGCGCTCGCGCCCCAGCTCCACGGCTCGTAGGAAAGGAGGCTTCCTCCCGTCCACACGCAGTTGACGTCGCCCCACGCCCCGCCTCCGGCATCCCCTTCCGACCACACAAGCTGTTCGCGGGCGACGTCACGGCCCATGAACGACCACGGGGCCGCCTTCCTGCGGACAAGGCGTGATCCGAGTTCGCCGTGGACGAAGCCCGACGGCGAGGGAAACATGTCGGACCACGATGCGAAGCTCCACACCCACGCGTCGATGTACCGGATCAGCCGGGAAACCACGTCTCCGCGCACGGCAAGGACACGGACGTCGGGAGACGCCGATCGGGCCGCATGGCGCGTTCCGAACGACACGACCACCCCCGTCTCCGGGTCGATGAGCCCGGTGTCGTCGGACCAAACGTAGCCGGACCATGCGTTGAACTCGGACCACACGATGCACCTGCCGTCGTACAGGTCGTTGTACACGCGCCCCAGACGGCAGCGCACAGGCTGCGAGAGTCTTGCTAGTGTAATAACATCGCGTACCCGTTCAATGTTATTGAATGAACCCAAACCAAGCTGATAGAATGCCCAACGGCTACTGACTGTATCTCCTTCTTCAATAACGGGAGAAATCCCAAGCCATCCCAAAGCACGCCGCATGGCTTCTGGGGTTCCAATCAGTCGTTGCCATGCAACACCCTCTTCTATCAGCTTCCGTGGATCAGAAATGAATGGCTGAATTTCTCCAAGTCCATATTCCCATATCAAAAAAGCGAGAATGCCATCTTGCGGAACGGACTTGAACAAGGATATGGCATCTATGACATTCCAAAGACGCCCTGAAGGATCACTCGCTGAGGATAAACTCCGTTCAAGTCTGGTCGCATTTGAAGGCAAAAGAACATTATTGCCATTCACGACTACCTCCCGCGACCGGCATACCTCAATGTACACCCCACCAAATGGGCATACTGATAGCCCTCAACAACGACATCATGAGCAGGCTCGGCCAAAGCGACTCTGTGGACACCTGCGATATGGAGCCTACTGATCAACCAAGAACGAGTACAATCCCAACCAAGGCTTGCAGCGATTGAACATTGTGCCGAAAGATATTCAGGTAGTGCTTCAAGAACCTCAATAACCGATTCAGGATACAGCCAAATATCGGCTTGAACATGTACTGGAATAATCTGTGCGGAAACAACATGCACCGTATCTGTCAGCACCCGAATATCATCACGTAAAACGAGAGTTTTGACAGCATCAAGCAACACGTCAGCTGCAGTTCCATCTCCGACTCGAGAAAGAATGCTGATCCTGACGTGTCCGGCCTGCGGGCTATCCACATATGCATCGGCTACTTCAAGTGACGCAGTCAACGCCCAGTATCGATACAAGTCCCGCCCTCCGGCGTTGGAAAACCCCTTGATGCGGAGCTGAATACGAAGCCTCAACCGTTCATCACCTTCGCCAGCCAAACGTTCAACGCCATAAAATGCTGCTAGATGATCCAAATCAGTTCCTGCCGCATAGGCCAAGAGCTGACCGCGGGCGGCGATGTTTATCCGGTTCCGTAAAAGCATTTCGCGATACGCCGCGACTTCAATGAGCTTCACAGCCGGATCGGACTCAAGCAATGCCGAAAAATCTGGATAGCTCGCTATGAAATCTTTCCAGATCGATGCAAAAATTCTATCGGAAGAAAGTTCTTCAACTATACACGGTGCGGGCAACGTTGAAAGTTCCATGCCTATTCCGCTCATATCGTTACCTCGACTCCATGAACTGCCGTTTCGGTGTTACCTGGGATGTACTTCCCTCTTAGGTTGAGCACGATCTTTCCGGGCGAGACTTCGACAAGCTGTACGCGTTCAAGGCGGAACCGTGGTTCCCATCTTGCAAGCGCATCTGCCGTGGCCGCGTACAGTTCTATTTCCAGTGCAGGATTAGTAGGATTATCAATAAATTGAGACAATCTGGAGCCGTATTCTCTACAAAGAACCCTCGTTCCGATACGAGTTGTCAGGATGTCACGTATAGACTGGTGCAAATGATCAAGATCAGAAAGAGGTTGCCCCGTTGACGCCGAGACTCCTAGCATGGGTGGACTTCCTCAAGGCCGCGTTCACGACCTAATCATTGATGAAAACATGGCTGCTTCCAGTGACCATAGTGCCGTCACCGCCACAATGGCTCGTGACGTCATGAAGCCGAACTGCCGGGATGCTGTTGATAAACACATTGGGACTCCCCTCGGCACAGAGCCATGTGTTCGGCCCGCAACAACGTGAATGCACGCCGGGATCTCCAACGCGTAACGCTGCACGCCCTTCGATGAACACATTGGGAGAACCTTGAACAGCCGCACCAATCACATCGTGCGGGCAACAGTCGTTGCCATGAGAATCGGAAGGATTGCGTGCCAAATCGCCAACCCGAGCTGCTGCCGGCATCCTCTACTCCTTTGGAGCCAGATCGACCCTTGAAGCCTTCAAAATGAGTTTATCCCCGGTCAATTCGAAAAGGCTTGAGCCGACCTCGACCCGGAACGTTCCTGATGGATTGAGCTTGAGTGTCCAGCGGTGTTTTTCCCTGTCGTATTCTTGGACAGTTCCATCCTTCCAGACCTGCCGCGTGATGTTGATATCGTCGGCCGGAGCAGAATGCTGTTCGCGATACAATGAACAGACGACGCATCCCTGATTCACATCGCCGTTCGGACATACGACCATAACCTGCTCGCCCGGTTCCGGTGCAGACCATGTTCTGTCCTCTCCGGCGCGAACCGCTCCAAAGGGCAGCCAACCCGTCAGAATATCGCCTGAACGAATGCGAATACGTCCTTGCGAACTATCTATTTCAGCAACTTCACCGTAAAAGGCCATGCGCCCGACTCGCTGCGCGGTATCCGTCAGTTCCTTATCGGCATTCCTCATCGGCATTGGACACCTCAACAGATCGATAGTGTTCTTTGTATGGAATCCCAATAAAAGGGGACCAGCTCACAAGGACAGTAGACGGGATGGACATAACAGGCTCTTCGCCAACGCCATCCGTAATACCGATGATCACCATCTGCTCACAATTTTCGTACCAGCCACACCTGCCTGATTCTTTCCAAGTGCAGTGCTTATCATCGGTTACCCATGGACAACTCTCGTCCGCACCAGCATACGAAGGAAGCTCCTCAAAGGTATTGATGTAAACAGGCTTCGTCCAATAGCTTACTTCAAAGATCATTCTCCCAGAGGCGAAAATGTTTTCCCCCTCACCACCCATATCCACTTCAGTCCGTTTCAGGCGCGTCCCCTGCACCAGAAGACCCAAGGTTTCGATGGAATCGAGAATTGTCTCCACGGCGCAACAAAGGTTATCGATGGTGTCATCCGAGTCGTTCCCTGAAGCGACGATCTCCACCGCCAGCTCCAAGTGCTTTTCCCTCAATCCGGGGTCTGCATTTGGAGCCGCCTCCACAGTCTCCTCATAGTTGTAGATCAAAATCGCAGGCAGTCTTTTAGGGAAAAGGGGGATAACCCGGCTCACGGAGACGCGCGCCGCGCCGGATTTCCCCCTGAAACGTTCATCCCACGCGGGTAAAGCACGAAGCAGAATCTCTTTGACGCGATGCCGGATCGCCATCCGCGGAGAAATAAAACGTTTCATACCCCGTCCTTATGCAAGACAAACATATTATATCCTGAACCGTCGGGAAGGATGTCGCTCACCGTGTAACAGATACCCCTGATTTCAATCCTATCCCCCTGTTCTATCTCCCAAGGCATCTTCCACGAGGGAATGTCCACTTGAGGACGGACGGAAGAAACAGGGACACCCGCCGCATCCAGCTTGGTGTACTCATGAACAGGATCAAAAACGCCTGTCACAGTAACCGGATGTCCATCATCTCGGACTACAGTGACAGGCTCCCCGAACGTCTCCATCAACACACCAGAGGCGGATTGGAAGATGCCGTTAAAGAAGGCGGCCATCAGCTGGAGGAATGCAGCCTGACGCACAAGGCAGGACGCTTGACGATAGGCAGCGGGTTGGACTGCGTGTAGATGTCAATCCCGGTGCCATCATCACGGGCTACCTGATAGGCGTACAGTTCCTCACCATAAGTTCCCACGCATTCCATAAGGTCTCCGGGCGCCACGAGCGTGGAGAAGGTATCCAGCGTGCCGAGGGGAAATGCGATACCTTCCCCGTCGGTGATCAGCTTGTCGGTACGCCCGTTGGCCAGCGTCACGGTCCCCATGTACTCACGGTAGAGGATACCGCCAAAAGGAAACCCGTTACGCATATCATCGCGCAGCGGGTTTGCGGCATTGGTGGATTGATAGTATTTGTACGCCTCCTTGACCGTGGGATGTTTGATCAGCTTGTCGAAGAACGTAGGGGAAACCAGGGCCATGATGCTGGTCATGCTTTCTCCCTTCAGATTGTCTTCGATGTGCCGGGTGATCTCACGGGATTTTTCAAGGACGTCCGTCTTTTCGTTTCCAAGCGTAAAGTCTACGCTCTTCTTCGTGATGTCGAACTCTTTGTACCAGTCGTAGATCGTGTTCCCTTCGCCGTCTTTGGTGATCCCGGAGAGAGCCTTGACGCGCATGTACTCCAACGTCTGCCCATGACGCTGACGCATGCGAAGCAGTTTTCGCGCCATGACCGTGGCTACGGGGTCTTCTCCGTCTTTCAGTCCAAGACCGCGGATACCCATCACATCTGACGGAAGTACCACGTCATTATGCGGAATAAACGGAACGGAAAAAGAACGGAGCGTTCGCTTGTCACTGTTCCCCATCGTGGCCGGGGCCCCCAGACGCTTCTGAGGAAGCAGACGCAGTTCCCCTTCCGACATCTCGACCATGGCCGTCCGAGTAGAAATCGGTTCCATGGGGAACAGACCAAGCGCGTTCAGCAACCCATACCGATTGGGAATGAGCTGGATGGCACGAGTCATATCAGCGAGGTTGAACCCTCCCTGATCAAAAGGATTTACCATTGCGGACATGCCTTCCTCCTTAAACGGTCTGTCGGACGACAAGTCCGCACGCCGAAAGTTCCTGTTTTTTCTTTTCCTTCAGCTCGTCGGAGTTGACGCCGACGTCAAACTCCAGAGCGGTATCAGCCAAAATCACGGGGCCACGCATCATGACAAGCGCAGCGGCGACTTCTTCCTCGCTGGAAACATGTTCCAAAAGGACAGCACAGGCCACTTCCGTTCCGTCAGCAGGCTCAGCAGCAGTAGCCGGAGAGAAGGCGAACTTTCCAGTCGTCAAGTCTTTCCCGAGGACAGCCCCCATAGGGTAACCGCCCGGCTGGGCAACCAGCGTTACCGTTTCCCGGCAATAATCATGCGAAAATTCGCGTTTCACCAGATCACCAAGTGTCTTTTTCATGGTCATCGCAGCCATTACAGCCCCCCACAAAGATTGTTCACGGCAGATGCAAGTCTGCCTGCGCTATCGCTCTGCCCTTCCGGGACGGAAGGCGCCACCCCATGGGCACTGAAGACCTCAGCCGCCGCATCAAGTTCGGCTGCTTGCTTCAGTACCTGGCTCGTCAAGGCTTCGGGAGTCACATCCTCCAACAGAGCCTTCATCGGATCGACGGTAATCCCAAGCCGTTTTGCCTGTTCCGCGATGTCGGCCAGCGTTTCAAGCCTGTTCTTCATCTCCATCCCGATGGCATCACGGACATCTTCGGCCTTCGGAGGCGTTCTCTGAATTTCAGTGTCTACGTTTCCTTTTTCTTTCATAGCGGACATCTCCTGAGTCGACGTACCGGAAAGGACATGAATCTTTCGCGGAGTGTTAGAGGATGTATTACAGTGCTGAACCAGAGCAGAATACGCTTGCTCAAAAGTACCAAGCGCATCTGCAAGACCAACGGAAAGAGCCGCCTCTCCCCGATATGAACGGGCTTCCGTAGAACGGATACTTTCTACAGAGCACTTCCTTTGCTTGGCGACCGACTCCACAAATAATTCGTAGAGTGAATCCACATCCGCCTGAAGCGAATCATAAACAGATTCGGACAGCGGCTCATGCGGATTTCCATCGATCTTGTGTGCGCCAGCGTAGATGTACGTGTACCTATGCCCTTGCTGCTGATCCGCAGCGGAAACATCGACATGTACGCCGAAGACCCCTATGGACCCGACTTCAGCCGTCCTTGGAAGCAGTATCCTTTCAGCAGAACACGCAATGGCATAGGCTGCGGACAGTGCCGTTTCGTCGGCCACGGCCCAGAGCGGCTTCTCCGTTTCGCGGGACATTCTCCGCAGACTTTCAGCCAGATCAAAAACCCCAGCCGCCTCACCACCACCAGAATCGATTTCCAGAAGTACTCCCTTCACCTCTGGAGAGGTAAAGGCTTCCTCAGCCATCTCCGCGATCCCATGATAGGAAGGCATCCCGCAGGCGGCACTCATCCCCGTGGCACGTCGAACCAGCGTCCCAATGACAGGAATGACGGCGATGCCATCCGATGTGATCCGTAGGTCCGCGCTCCGAGAGTCTCTCCCCTCAGCGGAGGCAAGCGGTTCTCCATGAAACATCCTGTTTTCCACAAGCGAAAGAACGCTCTCAAGGTGAGGGCGCGAAACAAGAAGCGGCGTCCCGTACAAACGAGACGCCACATGCGGCAGGTCAAACATTTCAGACCTCTATCACGTTAAATTTTCTTTTGCTCTTGAAGAATACCGAGAAAATCCTCCCTATTCTTCTCTTCAGCTAACTGCTTATCGACCTCACGGATATCATAGCCGCGTTCGGCGACCCCTTGGGTTCGGGACTTCAGCCCCGCCTTGATGGCTTTTATCTCGGCCTGAATGTCTTTCAGGGGATCGACCCAGTCCCACCGGGGAGGAAGCCAGTTGCAGGCCATATACTGCGCACGCCGAATCTCATAGTTTGGAAGTGCCAACGCTCCGCAAAGTACAGCCATGTCCATCCAGCTTTGCCACACGTTCCTGCAGAGCTGAAAGACCATAACGGAATGCTGGAACGACTCTATGCGCCTTCGATATTCAAGAAGAGCCGCGCGCGTATTGCTGTAGTTGGCCTTCACCATATCCCCGGAAAGATTCGCATAGGGGCACCCTAGACCACTGGCGATATGGAGCAGCTGACGGTACTGGAAGGCCTCATAGTTCCCGCCCACATCTGAAGGTTGCGAGAAAACGATGTCTTCCCCTTCGTCGAGAAATTGCAGCTGACCGGGTTCAAGGGGAAGCAAACCATCCGAATCCTCTTCCCCATCATCAATCCCGTCACCTTCCGGTCGTCGGATGAATCCGGCAAACATCGCAGCCACTTTCTTTCGATCCAGTTCGGCATCATCATACTGGTCGAGAATGAACAGTTTCGACAGCACGGATGCAAAACGGGAATATCCCCGCAACTGACCGGCTTCTATGGGGTCCATAATGTGAATGATGCTTTCCGCAGGGATTCTTACCGTTTCTCCGGTGACCCCCGGCTGAGTAGAGTCACCCGGATGCTTTTTGTAGAAATGGTAGGCAACGCGCCTTCCCCACGCATTGAACTCGACCCCTTGGCGAACGACACTGCCATACGGCAATATCCGATTGTCATTCATCGGGAGCATCTCAGACGGAAGCATTTCAAGCTGCAGGGGGACACTCAATTTATCCTGTGGGCGGCGCACCCGTTTTCTGAAAAAAACTTCACCCGAAATAAAAACCTCACGGGCGGCGCGGCGCTGGAGTCCTTCAAAATCAGTTACACCTTCGGCGTCAGCTTCATCCGTCCACCGATCCCACAATGCCTGCACGGCATCTTTCAATTTTTCATCCTGAATTTTGGATGATGGGCGGATGCCGGTTCCAACGGCATTACCAGCCCAGCTTTCAACGGCATTGGCGGCATAGCCGTTGTTGCGCACCATATACCGCGCCCGGGAAGCCATTGTCGGACCAGCGGATTGGATAAGCGCATTAACATGTGCTCTTGAAGCCTGAAAACCCTTCAGACGCCGAGAAGCCATCCCGCCTTCAAATCCACCGATGAACGCACCGATTTTCCTTCGAAATGCCGTCAGAACGCTCATCAAAGTCCCTTCCTTGCATACGTCAACACCACCCTCGGTGGCCTTCGCCCTTCAAGAACAGCTATTTTTTTATTTAGAGCAGACAAAGCTGAGGCCATTTCCTTGTCGCTTTTGTATGTGATCCACTTCTCATTATGACGAACAGTGAGTACCCCCTGATAACGTGCGGATTCCAACGCATCACGGAGTGCTATCAATTTTTCTCGCTCCATGGGGGCTCCTAAATGTAACTCGAAGAGATCGCCTTTCTTCGTTGTCTCCTCGGCGTGGGTGTAGCTGGCATTGAAAGAACAGATTTCTTGTTTCTCTCCCGTACCGGAAGAGGCGGAAGAGCATCCACTCTTTTATTAAGATTCAATCCCATCATAATCAGTCCCTGTAGTGCGGCATACGCGTAGACACGGCAGTCGAGTGCCTCGTTGCGTCGATTGTCGGGCTTCCACCAGTATCGATGCGGGAAACCTTTGATAAATTTCGTACGCAACCGTTCGGAAGTCAGCTGCTCAAAATACGCGACATCTCTGTCGAGAGGGAAATGGCAGTAGCCAGCACCGGAAATCGCCTTGCGAAGACGGGCAAAAATGGCCTCCTTGGCGGTATCCACCCCAACGGTGAACAGATTCACCCTCCCCTTGAAAACTTTCCCGGGTCTTTTAGGCCAAATGGGAAGCGCGCCGGCACGTCCCTTGATGGCCCACACCCGTCTTCGCTCTTTGCCTCTACAAAATTCATAGACCGACTGCGTATGATGCCCACCTGTATCAATGCAAGCCGCATCGATTTTCAGACCGGAGGCCAAGGTTTCATGACTGAATACCCCGTCCAGGTAGCTTTCGAGATCTGTCCAGACCAGAGACGACGCAGGATCACCCCAAAGAATCTTATAATCTATCGACCAGCTTTGCTCGTCACGCCCCCAGCCGACCAGTTCAAGTTCAAGACGATCATCCTGCACGTCGATCCCACAGGTGAGTACGGCAACTTCAGCAGGAATGTCCGGGCCGTAGGGTTCACGCCGCTCCATGAGGGCTTCCTCGTCCATCTTTTCGCCATCGCGGTCTTCCCACGATTCCCCAAGCTTCGTATTGACCCACGCCTTCAGGCGCACGGGGTCTTCCTTAGCTGCAAGGAACTCCTCAGCAACCTCCCCCCATGAAAACCAAGGACTGTACAAACTGGAAAGGTGATACCCTTTGGTTTTGCCGTCACCCTTTACCGTCGGTGTCCATAGTCCCGCCGCGAGAAGCGCAGGCTTTCGGTATTCGGCATGCTCTCGCCCACAGTGTGGGCAAACCCAGAACGCTTTTTGCGGATTGTCTACAGGCCAACGAATATCTCGCCACAATATTTGGGAAAACGTACCACATCCGTCACAAGGGACTTCAAAAACCCGTTTGTCACTTTCGTTATACGCCGCCTCAATTCGTGAAGACCCTTTGAGCTTTGGCGTCGAGCAGAGGAAAATTTTGCGGTTGGTAAAGGTGGCCGCACGCTGAATAGCCAGCGCCACAGGGTCACCCTCACCATCGGCATCCCACGGATACCCATCGACTTCATCAAGAAACAAATAACGCACCGGCATGGAACGCAGTCCGACGGCAGAGTTGGCTCCGGTCAACACCAGTACGCCGCCTGGAAATTCCTTCATGAGAATCGTATTGCCCGCATCACGCGTACGTGGGTCTTTGATTCTTGCCGATATTTCACTGCATGACTCAATCAAAGAATCAAGGCGCTGTTTTGAAACGCGCTTCGCCGTTTCGACAGTAGGCTGCACCATCAGCATGGGGCCGGGAGAATGCTGCACGATGTAACCGAGCCAGTTCAGCCCCGCCTCAGTCCCGCCGATTTGCGCCCCCTTCATGAAGACGACACGCTCAGTTCTATCCGTATTGGAGAGAGCTTCATGGATTTCTTTCAGATATGGCGTTCGGCGGGTCGACCATTTACCGGGTTCAGCGGAGGACACGGAAGAAAGTACACGGCTTGTATTCGCCCATTCATCAACCGTAATTACGGGATCGGGCTTGAGCCCACGCTTCCACGCGGACTCATACTCAAGAATACCATTGAGCACATACTATTCCTTCTGGTAGCTGGACAGTTCATCAAAAAAAAGGCCATCCGACTCCCGGACAGCCTTTTTTCCCGAAAACTCCTGCCACCTACGGACAATAACGTCCACAAACTTCGGATCAAGCTCTACCAACCTAGCGACACGCCCCGCCTTTTCCGCTGCGATCAGAGTGGTACCCGAGCCTCCGAAGGTATCAAGCACGATATCTCCCGGCTTGCTCGAGTTGCGGATGGCACGCTCGACAAGTTCAACAGGCTTCATCGTAGGGTGCAAATCGTTCTTCAGAGGCTTTTTGATCTGCCAGACATCACCCTGATCTCTCGCTCCGCACCAATGTCGTGAAGCTCCCTCACGCCAACCGTAAAGTATCGGTTCGTACTGCCGCTGATAGTCCGAACGCCCAAGCGTAAACCGATCCTTGGCCCAAATGATGAAGGTGGACCAATGCCCGCCCGCTTCGCGGAACGCACCTTGCAGCGCATCAAGCTCACTGGAGGACATGGCGATGTAAACGCCGCCACGGCAGCTCGCAAGCATGGGAGTCAAAGCAGCAAGCAAAAAATCGTGAAAGCCGTCTCCCAAGTCATCATTCTGGATACTTCCCGCAGCCCCAGTGTAGGCAACATTATACGGAGGGTCTGTGAAGATCATATCGGCCTGCCGTCCCTGAAGCAGGACTGGATAAGATTCCGCAGCAGTAGAGTCGCCACATAGTACACGATGCAGGCCCAATATCCAAATATCTCCGAGCGACGATATCGTCTGAACCTGCACATCAGGAACAGCGTCATCATCCGTCTGGCCCCCTATCGTGATTTCTTCCCCCGAGAGAAGCTCTTCAAGTTCTGCTTCATCAAATCCGGTGAGCGGCATGGAAAATTCATCCTCACGCAGGGCCTCAAGTTCAATCCGCAACAGTTCATCATCCCATACCGCGTTGATGGTGAGCTGATTATCTGCAATGACATAGGCACGCTTTTGCGTTTCACTGAGATGGGCCAGCTCGATAACCGGGACCTTCGATAGTCTGAGCTGCCGAGCAGCCTGGAGGCGCCCGTGACCAGCGATGATCCCATTGCTACCGTCAACAAGGAGCGGCTGCGTCCAACCAAACTCGACCATGGATGCAGCAATTTGTGCTATCTGCGCCTCGTTGTGTACACGAGGATTGCGAGCATAAGGGATCAGTGCCTCTATAGGGCGAATCTCTATCTTCATCTCGTTCAATTCATGCATTATATTTGCTCGCTCCCTTCCTGAGAAAGTTCTTCCAATGCACCACTGAGTTCGGCATTCAACATATCTTCAACAATATGAGGGTCTGTTTCAGCAGCAAGCTGGGCTGAAATACGCATCGGGATTTGCAAAATTCTGTTTCGCAGTTTTCGAGCCATATTGAAGGCTCCCAGCTTTACTTCCTCGACGCTGACAAGTTGCCCCATACGCTCTTCATACGTGAGCTTTGCCAAGCGGGCATTGTATGTCTCTTTAACAGCTCGGGCCTTATTGAAGTCGACCCCGCCAGAGGCCTGCGCAATGGCCGCGGAGGCAACGGAACCTTTTGAAGACCGCGTATTCTTTTCCCACTCAGCGTCAGCCTTGGCGGGATCAAGCGTACCATCAGGTTCAACCGAGATTCTCCCGGACTGAATTGCTTTCTGTACTGCGGTATGACTGACACCACGGTGTCTGGCATACCCTCTTATGGACAAGCCCGACATCGGCATCTCCTGTAAAAAGGGGCAACCATGGCAACCGTTTTCAAAGCTCTGTCGCTAGAAAAAGCCTGAGCTGTTCGCGGACCGCGCCCCCCTACCCCCTCGGGGAGGAACCGGAAAGAACGGCGTGGAGGCCCCACATGCTATCAACGCGGAAAGAGCGAGGAAGGCTCGGAACGCCCCTTCTCAGCGCAACGTGTCATACAACGCGCGCTCGAAGTGCTCTGCGAACCTGCGCTGTGCGACGCCGCGCACGGTGAGGAACATGCCGAAGCGCGGCGCGATGCGCACCCGCTTGCGAAAGAGATAGACGGGACTGATGCGGCCCTTCCCCTTCCGTTCGAACAGCTGGCCGGCGCGGTAGAAGTACGACGGCCTGTCGAGCAGCTTGCCGGGCCATTGCGATTTGGGGATGCTCCTTCTGGCGTGGGTCTGGGCCAACCGGCCGACGGGGATGATCTGCGTCCCGGTCCGCACGCCGCCCTCTTCCTGCTCCGCCATGAACGCGTCGCGGGAAAAGACCGCGGCATGCAGCCGGGACTTCGTCGCCCGCTCCACGCCGATCCCCTTGATGATCCACGGTCGGCGGATGGTGAATCGTTTCGGCAGCGATGCCCTGACCGCGTCCCTTGCCTCGTAGGCCGTCGAACTCAGCGCCAGCGCCGCAGCAAAAGGGACATTCCGTCTGCCGAACATCTCAAAAAAGTTGTGCGCTTCTTTGAGGTCCAGCGAAATGTTCGGATCGAGCATCGGTTCACCTTCCCCGGAGTTGTGCCAGTACACCTTCCCAGTCCACAACGTCCTTCCCGCGGAAGCGGCGCGTCGGACAGCCCACGGCCCTGTCGTCCACGGAAACGTGGGCGAAAACCTTTCGGCTGCGCTGGAAATCCAGGCATTCGTTCACGGCGTCGAAATGCAGCCCGCGAGCTTCGCACCATCGCAGGGCCATTTCCAGTCCGACGCCTTCCCGCATGGTGAGGAGAATCAGCCGCCAACCGGCCGCCTGAAGCCGCACGAGACTCTCCACGGTCAGCGGCACTTCCCGCTCCCCGCAGGCCACCGTTTCGTCGAAGTCGACCGCGAGCCATTTCTTCGCCATTGCTCTCTCCCCCGCCTGTGGTTGGGCACAAAAAAAGCGTCCGAAGGGATTCACCCCGTGGACGCATTTCTCACGATGCAGAAAAAGCATACCTTGTGGTGCACCAGTTGTCTATTATATCATGTATCGGCATGTATTTCAAAGTATTATGCCTAAAAAACAAAACGGTACGATTTTGCCAGAAGAGGCAGCAAAGAGAGCATGACCCCGCGTGCCTCCCGGATATCCAGCTTCCTGCCGCGCCATCCGTTATCGCACCACTCGCGCAGGGACAGCCCCTGCCCCACCACGTCCCAGAGCAGCGAACCGGTAAGCGAGTCGAAGCCCCCCACGGCATCCATGGCCCTGTGAACCCGCCGCAGGGCCATGGCGGCACGTTCCGTCATGGAGCAGCCGCAGCCGCCGGAGGGGTTGAGGTTAACGGCCTTGTGACCCATCAGCCGCGCGGTGGCGAAATCCTGCGCAAAGGCCCGCGCCGCGTCGTGCATGGGCATGTCGATGGTACCGTTGCGAAGCATGAGCCCGATGGTATCTACCACGCGGTAGTGCCCGGCCTGCCCGGCTTCCTCCTCGAATGCCGCCACGCGTCCTCCGGGCATTTTCCTGATATCGCCGGGACGCGGCTTGCGCGGTAATCCGGATTTCTTCATGACGTCACCTGCAACCGCGCATCTTCGTTCTCCAACCGGGCTATCTCGATTTCCCACCGCGGACGTTCGCTGTAGTACTTTCCCGTGCCGGTCAGATAGCCGACGACGATCCGGTCGTCGATCCAGAATCGCTGCATGCTCAGGCAATCCTTGACGTGTTTCAGAAGGTTGTCCATGTCGGGCTTGGTCACCGGCCTCAGCAGCCCGAGGGCGGCGTCCTTTTTCCACCGCTTCGGTTTTGACGCGGGAATCGGCATGTAGGCGCGCACGCCCAGCAGCAACATGCCGTCAAAGGGTTCGGGCGGCTGGTAGGCGACGAGATGGGCCAGAAGCGCCTGCTCTTCGGCCACCTGACGGGGGTCCTTGTACGTTCGGGAAAAACCGCCCGCGCGCCCGTGTTTCGCGCGCATCTGGGCGTGAGGGACTATCGGGACGGTAAAGGCCAAGAGACGTGTGATCCGCATCGCAAAATAACTCCTGCATAGTCGTGAAGAGGTTTTCCGCACTTTTCCCGTAGTTATTATTTAAATATATTAATTAGTTATATATAAATATATATATTTTCTCTTTTTCTATGCCTATGCGTATAAGACAAGGGGGGAATGCTTCCCGTTTTTCAGTAGTTATCCATAAGGCATTGTGTGTATTGGATAATAACTCTGGGATAACTTCTCCATTTTCTTTTCCCGTCCTTCCACAGGTTCTTTCGCGTATAAGGGCGTTTCCCGAAAAAGTTCGAAAAAAACAGGATAACCATTTATCTACATTGAATAAAAACCGTGTGAAAAGTCCGGGAACCTCTTCACCCCGCGGTTATTCCTCGATCCGGCGCGCGAGGCAGAAGAGCATGGTCTGAGGCCCGGCCTTCCCCTGATAGAGCTGCTGGACGATGGAGCCTTCCTTCTGGAGCTTGCTGAGGATTTCCTCAACGACGCGCGTCGGCGTCCCCTTGAGATTCTTCTCGATGTGCCAGCGCGGGGCACCCGGCTTCTTCTTGCTCACGCAGTAGCTCTTGATGGCCTTCAGGGTGCGCTGCGCGAGCTTGTGGAACTCGCTCTCGGCGAGGTTTTCCTCGATCTGTCGGATGGTATTGTCCATCAGGTAGTCGACCAGCGCGCACGCCCAACGCACGGAGTCCAGCCCGACCTGTTCCTCCCGGAGCAACGGGCCGCGCAGGCTCGCGGCATGGACGAGCGCCAGCTTATGCGCGTGCTCGGCCGCGCGGCCGTAGATCGAGGCGATCCCCTCGTCCTGCTTCAAGTACTGGTTCCGCAGCCTGAAATAGCGCTCGCCCCATTCGAAGAAATACCTCAGGGCCTCCTCGGTCTTCGGCACCACAATGGGGTTCGGCACCAGCTGTAGGTTCCCCGGGCCCGCCATCGGCGTCGCCATGTCGTGCAGATCGTTGATCGCGGCGATCAAATTTTCGGGGACGGCGACGTTCGTCGTCATCCGGGGGCGCTCGACCTCATGCCGGGACTCGAAGACGAGGCAGCGGGCGAGGAAGCCGTCCGTAGCCTCCGAGCGGGTTAGGTTGTCCCAGAAGCGATCCGGCGTCGACGCTCCGTAAAAGCTCATGTGGTGCCATTTTACCTCGATGTTGTCGCCGGAGCCGTAGGGCCGGACATGGGCGCGGTCGGTCGAACTGAACAGTTTCATCAGCAGAGCCGGGACTTCCTGCGCCGAAGAGTTCGGACGTTTCAGCCCCTGCAGCAACAGGCCGATCTCGTCCAGAAAGAAGACGGAACGCGCCTTGGCCTCCACGGAGAGCCACTTGAGGACGGCGGCTTCCGACGTGAGCGCGTTCGGGCCGAGGCAGTTGCAGGCGCGCGTCCTGTTCAGTATCTGCGGGATCGCCGCCTGCGGCGAGTCTTTTCCAGCGCCGGAATAGCCGAGCGCGATGCAATAAAGGTTCGTCCGAAGCCCCGTCTCGGTCTGGAACTTCTGCCCGACCAGCGTGCCCATCGTCGCCAGCGCGCCGGCGAGAGAAAAAACGGGATGCGACACCGCGCTGGCCTCCCGCGTGTAGTCCATCATCTGCTCGGCGAGACCTCCGGGGTGCAGCAGTTCGTCCGGTATCCCCTTTGCCGGTTCTTCCTCGGCCTGCGGCGCGGGGATGGCTTCGACCTCCGGCATGTTCCGCTCGGGATGATTGCGCCTATCGGTCTTGACGACGGAAGCGACCACGGCCTTCACTTCCGGCAGGGGCAACGGCTCCGGCAGCATGCTGTTCCACCCGACGGCGGAAAAGAGGCAGATTTCGCCATCCATGCCCTTCTGCACCCACTGCCCCACCAGCCTCGCCAGAGCCGCGTTCCTCTGTCCCTTCGGAACGGGAGCCGAGGAGACCATGGTGGTCACGCGGGAAAGGTCGAGGCCCTCGGCACAAACGACCGGCTTCGTCTGAACCTCGAACGCCGCCAGATCATCCCACGCATCCATGCCGGGCGTGAAATGGAACTGGTAACACCAGCCACTTTCATGCACGGACGGCGGCGCGACGACGTATCCGCCGTCGGCCCGGATATCGACTTCCGGCGCGATCCGCACTCGGTTCTGGATATCCGTTCCGGGATGTCGGTAGTAGCCGTGCCACCCTTTGCACGTCTGGACGTACACGCCGGTGACCGGCAGGTTTTCCTTCATCCACTCGAGCCCCGCCGCTCCGTCCGCATCGACGACGACCAGTCCGGAAATGCGCCCCGTCACAATGGCTATGTTGGCGTCGGGCCATCTGGTCCACCAGTTTTCGACCTCTTCCTCGGTCGGTCGCCGTTTTTGAAATGCTTCCCACTTGACGAGCGGTCGTTTATCGCGCGCCACGGGAATGACGGAGCATTCCTGCTTGGTGACGAAATCAAGCGCATCCATGAGCATCGTGTTCACGGTTTCCCTACCTTGCATGTATGCAGGCACCACCAGTCGGTGACGATGAACCGCGACCGATCCTTCGTCCTGTGCTGCGTATCGTAGCCCTGAGCCTCCAGCCCGGCGTCACACAGAACGAGAGATTTCTCCTGCAGCGCATGGGGACACCTGATCTCCGCAGGTTTCTTTCCCTTGTCGCGGCCCATCAGCTTTCCCTGTCCTGAGAATGCAGCCAGAGCACGGCGTCCTTCTTGTGATAGACGACCCGCTTGCCCATTCTCCTGCGTTTCGCCGGACCGGTTCCCTGCGAATCTCGATTGGCGATTGTTTCCGGCGCGAACATTCCCCCGGAAAAAGCGGAAAGTTCTTTTCGGGTTACGTATTCCGGCATTTTATTGAATATTTTTTCCAGTAGTCGGGCAATGTTGCGATTTCTGATGGCGTATCCACCGGCCGCTCCTTGTGCAAACAGCATTTGCGCTGTATGACGGTTCCGAAGCGTCACGAATCGTCACGGACTTTCATGACGCATTCTTGATCCAGTTGGTTTTACATGTTTTTCGGCCACAAATCGGGGCGAAGGACTGAACGGCTGATGCCGAGGCACTTCTCATAACGAATCGCCATTTCAGGCGAAATCCCCCGAGTTCCAGTACAGTGAGAAAAAATGACGCTGCGATATGTACCCACTTTTCGGGCGATGGCCTCGTAGGTCAGTTTCTTCTCAAGGCGGTAGTGCTCAAGTGCGTTTTCCATGTCGCTATGTTCGCATATGAAAACTAAGTTTGCAAGCGCATACAAAAAACAATTCATGAGGGGAAGGCCATGGCAAAGCAGCAACAAGTTGAAAAAGATGAAAAAATCACGCAAAAAAATGAAAAAACCGGAGGAGACATCTGGGATATGGCGGCCCAGAAAGCATGGGACGCTGTGCTCGCCAAAAGCAGGCAACTGAGCCGAGAAGGCAAAACGCTGGAGGAAATCGCGGCTTTTGTCGGGGCGAGCAACCGGAGCACCATCGCCGGATGGCTGAGCGGAAACCGGGGCGGGCCGCGAGTCGCTTTCCCCGACATGCTGCGGTACATGCATACGTTGGGACTTAATCTGGTCGATTTTCTTCCACAAAAAGAGGTTCAGGTTCATCAGATCGACTCTTTTCACACTTTGCCGGCGAAACAAGGATACTCCGAACAGGAGGTGACGGCCTGTGGCATGTCCGTGCTGCCGGTCCATGCCCTTGCCGGGGCGGGGCCTGCATGGGACTTCGCGGAAGCCGATCCTCTCTTCTATGTGGGCGTTCCCGAATTCTTCATGCGGCAAGCCCCGAAAGCGGTCCAGGTCCGCGGTAATTCCATGGAACCGACCATCCGGGATCAGGCCGTTGTCGGAATCAGCCCCGACGCCCCGGAGATCATCCAAGGGAAAATCTATGCGATTCACTTGCCGTATGAGGGACTTGTGGTAAAACGAGTCTATTTGGACCATGCCAACAAAGAGTTCGTTTTCAAGTCGGACAACAAAGAGCACCCGGATATCCATGTGCCCTTCGCCGATGCGGACGGCATTATTCAGGGCCGGGTGATGTGGGTATTGCAACAGGCGTAAACAACAAAGAAAGATTTCCAGAGAACCCCGTTTTTCGGGGTTTTTTTGAGTCCGCCTTGTTCGCACATGAAAACTTTATCTTGACTTTGTACGCAATAGAGAACAAAGTGTGCTCACCGGCAAACAAAAAACCTACGAAGGCCGGCGACCACACAATCAGCGCGAAGAAGCCCCCCATTAGGCGTTGTACCCGTCGAGCTCCCGTCCCTAACCGGTCGGCAAAGCCATGACCACGGCAAGGCGTCGCAAACAAGGGCGGAGCCCCCGGCGGACGAAGCAAGCCGGGGAGGAGAATGGAAAAAGGAAGAATGGGGCGGGCAAAGTATCCTTTGCCCGCCCCTGTTGGAAAAAAGGTGAAAACCCTGCTTATTGCATCAAGACGGATGAGTGAACTGCTGAACGCGGCGAGCCTGAAAACATTGTGGAAACCGCCCATTGGGCCGGAATCGCGCTCCATCCGCCAATCATTGTTTCCGAGGATGCCGGAACGGCCCGAAACGCCTTCCCCCTTCAGGCGTAACAGCGGCTCCCCCTCCTCCGGTATCCCCGGAAGCAATGCCGCCTTCACTCCCCCCTCAAAAACTCTGGAGGAACAATGCCTCAATCGCTCGACAAAGCCATTCAGGAAAGCGTCCTTGAATCCCAAAAGGGCGCCAAGGCCATCGCCATCGCCGTCGGCAAGTCCTATTCCACACTCATGCGCGAGATCAACCCGTGCGATACGGGAGCCAAGCTCGGCGTCGGGACGTTCATGGGTATCATCAAGACGACCGGAGACGTCAGACCGCTCGAACTTCTGGCGGCGGAACTGGGATACCGACTCATTTCTGTGGAAGAGGCGACGTCATGAACGACAACGACAGCCTTCCGCTGAAAGCGCGCTGCCCTCAGTGCCATAAGGAAAACGTTCGTCAGGGCGCGGGCCTTGTAGCCTGCGTCGCCTGTGGACGCATCTACAAAATCAACGGTGATGGAACCATCACCTTCATGGAAATGGATACCTCCACAATGTTGACCGTCAAGGCATAGCAAACTGAAAATCAGGAGGAAAAACATGCCCGCATCCGACTCCAGCCTCATCGCTTCGGCGGCCACGGTCGAAGGCATCGCCAAGCTCGTCAACCGCTTTTACTTCTCCAGCTCCTATGTCGTCAGGCCGAACACACTGACGATCTACGACTCCAGAACGGGGAAAATCCCCAACGGTGTCCGTGTCGTCAGGCAGGGCAAACGCTATCGCCTTGAACTGACGAATACCGAGAAATGAAGAAGCCCAGCGTAGTTCGGGCTTCTTCATTTCTCGCTGCCTCTACGGGCTTCGTGATTTCTCCCGGCACCCACAGGGATAACGCAAAAATCCCCCGGCAAGGCGCCGCAATACGGCTGCGGGGCATGGCGAAAGTTGCAGGGCCATGCCCCGCTTTCACATCGTTCCCGTCTCTCAAAAAAGAAAAAACATTTTAAATCAATAAGTTGCTATTACACCAAACGTATCGCAATGTGTTTTCACCGGCAGGGGGCAACCCCCTGAAACGACAGGAGGAACGACACAATGTGCTACGGAATGGGATGCCGCTTTGAAGATTACAACGGGGACTGCACGAAGCCCCGTTTCGCCCCCTGCGCCATCGAAGAACAGGAACGGGAGGAAGAGGAACGCGCCGCCGCGCTGGCGGCCGAGGAAGAAGACGAAGAGGAAGACTGAACGCAAACGCCCTCCGCCGATGCTACCAACACCGACGGAGGGCTGACCGGCAAACCTGAACTGGAGGTTTGCAGTGGCTGCGAAAGCGGTACCAAAATCAGCCCGGAAAAACAAGGGCGACGCGGTACCTGCTCTTCCGCCGGAAGAAGGCTTGACCGCTCTAGAACTGGTGGCTGCGGAGCAGGTTTTCCGCGACATGACAGACACGAAGCACATTGAGGAACAGGGGCTGACTCCGCAGGAATTCGAGGAGGCATCCCGCGAACTTGCGGATTTGGCCCACAACGTACCCCCCCTACCCGACGAGGCACCAGATGACCCCAATCGATCCGATGAAAAGCCCGATGCTGCAAGAGGCCAAGCGCAGAGAAACCCGTAGGCACGTCCCGGGGCTCGTCTGGGTGCTCGTCGCCCTGGCCCTGCTCTTCTGCAGCAGTTTCGCCATCCAGTCCGACTGGGAATACGGCATCAACACCACATCAATCATTCGGAAATAAAGGAGAACGCCATGAGCCAGCAGCCCGCTGCCCCCCTTCCTCCCTCCGTTCCCGAGCATTCGCTCGCCGCGCTCATCAGCCGCGGCGCCATCCTCAAGGCCCAAATGAATCTCGCGCAGGAAGAACTGGGCAGAATCAATCAGCAAATCGCAGATCAGACCCGGTTCCTCGAAGGGAAGAACACCGGACACGTCTTCGGCGGCGGCTACGACGTCACCGTCCAGAAGCGCACAAACATCAAGTGGGATCAGGGCAAGCTCCGGGCCGCCCGGGAGGCCCTCGGCGACGACGATTTCTTCAAGGTCTTCACCTGGGAGTTCAAGCCCTCCGGCGCAAACGACCTGAAGGCGTTCCTCCAGTTCGGCGGCGACAAGGCCAAGCGAGTGCTCGAAGCCATGACCGTCACCGTCGGCGCGCCGCAGGTCACCTATACCCGGATTCGGCAGGAGGGGGAAAACTGATGCCCCTGAAGCCGATTACCCCGGAAACGGCGAACCGTTTCTGCTGCCTTGTCGTCGCCCCTGCGGGAACGGGGAAAACCAGCCTGCTCCGTACCATCATGGGGCAGGAATACAACCCCGATGCCCGGCAATGGGAACAGAAGGAAGAACCGAGTCAGAAGGTCTGCACGCTTTCCGCGGAGGCGGGCCTGCTCTGCGTCCGCGATCTGGTCACGGCCGGGCTGGTGCAGGGCTACGAGATCGGCTCCCTGCTCGACTTCAAGGAAGCCCTTTCCATGCTCATGCAGCCCAACTTCAAGGAACGTTACCAGTGGGTTTTCATCGATTCCCTGACGGAAATCTCCTCCCGCTGCGTCGAACACATGAAACAGAAGCATCAAGGCAGCAAGGACGCCTTCAAGCTCTGGGGCGAATACAACGACACCATGACGCAGATCATCAAGGCGTTCAGGGACATGACCGACTATAACGTCGTATTCACCTGCCTCGAGAAAATCGAGACCGACGAACAGAAAATCCGCTACGTCGCCCCCGCCATCTCCGGCAACGAACTCAAGGAGCGGCTGACCAGCTACTTCGACGAGGTCTTCCGCATGGTGGAGTTCACGACCGAGGAAGGGCGTTCCATCCGCGTGTTCCATACGGACAAGCCCATCGGGCTCGCCAAGGACCGCAGCGGCTGCCTCGGCCCCATCGAAAACCCCAACCTCTTGCACATCCAGCGCAAGATTCTCCCCTAGGAGCGCAACCATGGTCACGTTGAACACCAGCCTCGAAAGCTACAGCACCATCGAACAGTTCCAGCTGCTGCCTCCCGGAGAGTACCGGGTGGCCATCATGAACACCGAGGTCAAGGAAACCCGTTCCGGCGGCTCCATGCTCGCCATGACCTACGAGGTGCAGGACGGCGAGCGCCGCGGGGCCAAGGTCTTCGACAATCTGAACATCTGGCACTCGAGCCCGCGGGCCGTCGAATTCGCGCTGCGCCAGCTCAAGACCATCGCCACCTGCTGCGGGCATTCCAACCCCAACTACATCGCGGACACGTCCGAACTGCACGGGCGGGAGATGATCGTCAAACTGGCCATCCGCAAGGGCGACGACGGCACCGAGTATCAGGACGTCAAAGGCTACAAGGAAATCGGTAACGTGCAGCCCGGCTTCCAGCCCGCGCCCGCCGCGACGCCTCCCGCGGCGCCGGGGAGCATGCCGCCGCCCGCCTCCGGCGCAAAAAAGCCGTGGGAGTAGGCGATGGACCTCCGGCCATACCAACGGGAAGCCTTGTCGAACATCCTCGACGCGATCCGGCGGGAACGGTTCATCCTGCTTCAGGCGGCCACCGGCGCGGGCAAGACGATCCTCTTTTCGGCGCTGATCCGCCACTGCATGGAATCCTACGACATGCGGATAGGCGTCATCGCACACCGGGAAGTGCTGATCCGGCAGGCATACGACAAGCTCCTGAAGGTCTGGCCGGAGGGAGCGCCGTATACCGGCCTCGCCTGCCGTTCAGCGGACAAGCGGGTGGACGTTGAAGCCCGGGTGGTCATCGGTTCGCCGCAGACCCTCGCAGGACGCCTCAACGAGATGCCGCCGCTGCATCTGCTTATCCTCGACGAATGCCACAGAGTGCCGCCGCGAAACGAAAAGAGCCAGTACAGGACGCTCATCGAACGCCTGACGGGCTACTATCCGCAACTGCGCGTCGTGGGATTCACCGCGACCCCGTACCGTCTGGGGCACGGCATGATCTACGGCGCGCGCTGCCGTCCGGGGAAAAAGAACTGGTGGGACGCTCTGCACTACCAGATCAGGATTTCCGCGCTGCAGGAACAGGGCTACCTCGTGGCTCTGCGCGCCAAGGAAGCCGAGAACATCGACGGCGATCTGGAGTCCGTGCGTACGGACAAGGGCGAGTACAACACCGCCGACCTTGCCCGGCTCATGGAAAAGGAAGTGCACGTCGGTTCAGCCGTCAACGCCTACCGCAGATACGGCGAGGGCCGGAAGCACGTCGTCGTATTCGCGGTCACCATCAGCCACGCCGAAAAGCTGGCCGGGGCGTTCACAGCCGCAGGCTTCCCTTCCGGCTGCGTCCACTCGGAAATGCCGCAGGCGGACCGGCGGCGCGTGCTGGCGGACTTCGAATCCGGGCTGCTGGAGGTCGTCTGCAACGTCGGGGTGCTCACCGAGGGCTGGGACTGCACCGCCGTCGATTGCATGCTGATGTGCCGACCGACCTTGAGCCCGGCCTTGTACGTCCAGATGATCGGACGGGGCCTGCGTCCGCATCCGGGCAAGAAGGACTGCCTCGTGCTGGACATGTCGGGCAACTGCCGCCGCCACGGCGACCCCGACGATCCGCACATCCCGCTCCCCACGGGGAAGCAGGGCAAGAAGGAAAAGAACGATCCGCGCATGAAGACCTGCGAGCGCTGCGAAGAGCTTGTCCCTTCGGCGGCGCGGGAATGCCCCGCCTGCGGCTGGCGTTTCCCCGAGCCGGAGGTCGTCGAAATCGACGTGCAGGTCGAAATGGCGGACGTGAAATGGTCCCCCTTCGAAGTCGCCGTCACGTCCTACACCCCGTCGGCATACCGCAGCCGGGCCGGAAACGACATGCTGAAGCTCTCGCTCATGTGCCGGTCGGACAGCCCTTTTCCCCTGCTGGTCAACCACTTCCTCGACATAGAGGGACAGGCCAGCGACTACGGCCAGAGCAAGGCGCGCCTGCTCTGGCGTCGGCTCGCCGGAACGGAGCCGCCGGAAACGGTGGGCGAGGCCGTGCGGCGCGCCGGGGAACTGCATATGCCCGAACGCATCGTGGTGAAGCAGAACGGCAACTTTCTGAACGTAGTGAGATGGTGAGGTAACGATGGTTCTTCTGCCGCAGGATCGCATTGTGGCCGACATGTACGAAGCCGCCGAGCGTTCGCGCCGCGCCGAAACCCGCAACTATCTGGGCATGTCCGGCATCGGCGACCGCTGCGCCCGCAAGCTCTGGTACCAGTTCCGAGGGTACTCCCCACGCCTGCTTGAGGGGCGCTCCATCATGATCTTCGACCTCGGAAACCGGGTGGAGGCCGCGGTCGTCACCTGGCTGCGTCGCGCCGGATACCGCGTCGAGGGACAACAGGATGCCTTCGAAGCCCACAACGGACTGTTCCGGGGGCACTGCGACGGCAGGCTGCACGGCGTCACATCCCGCCCGCACATCCTTGAGATCAAATCCGCCAACGACAACAAATTCAAGGCGTTCAAGGCGGGAGGGGTGCGCTCCGTCGCTCCGGTCTACTTCTGCCAAGTGCAGTGCTACATGGGCTACGCCGGGCTGGAGCGCGCCCTTTTCGTGATCATGAACAAGAACACCTGCGAGCTGTACACCGAGCGCGTGTATTTCTGCCAAGAGGACTTCGAAGCCCTCCATCAACGCGCCTACGCCATCATCTCCAGCCGGAAGCCCCCGGAGGAAGGCTGCCCGCCGGACAGCCTCGACTGCGCATGGTGCGACTTCCGCAACCACTGCCGGGCCCCCGACCTCGCCGTCCAGACCCGCCGCACCTGCGGAACCTGCCACTGGCTCGACGTGGACGGAACCGCCATGCGCTGCGGGCACCAAACCCATCCCATGCCCCTCAAACGGTGGGGGGAGACGTGCGACGACTGGCTGTTTACTGAGAATGTGGATGGAGTGCCGTTCTAATACCTCCTCTTCTCCCTTTATAGATTTTCTGGTATGGGGAGAAGCAGGAGGAGACATGAAAAAATCATTTGCGGTATCCTGTTGGCTGTTTCTCGCCTTTTTCCTTTCGGCGCAGCTCTGCTACGCGGAAAGGAAACCCGAGATGAAGTGTTCCGTCAGTTACTTCATCAAAAACTATAACCAGAAAGCCGATGAGCTGATGCTTCCGAAGCTCACCGAAAAGGATGTTCGGCACAAATCCGGCGAAATGGAAACGAATCAGATTTTCCTGACGAAGTTTTCCGTGGTGACCATGGTGACAAACCCGGGAGGAAAAAGCCTTACATCCTTGATGTTCAACGGAGTGGGAGACGAAACAAAACTGTCTGGTTCAATGATTCTGGCAAGCGTAACGAATACGATAATGGCAGTCGAACCCTTCTTCTCTAGTGGTGAAATCAACGCCATCATGAAAGGACTGGGGTTCTTCGGCGGTATTGAAGATGGAAAACCTCGGAGCGTCAGCATGCGGGGGTTCAAATTCTCCAGCATCCTGAACCCGACTCTTGGCCTGATGGTGGGCGTTGATCCTGCTGAATGATCGGAAAGGAATAATTCGATGGCACAACTCAACGTTCTCGGCAGTTCCGGTGAAGTACATCAAGTTACGGTAGAAAAAAAGAAAAACGGCACGGTAGGCATTTCCTGTTCCTGCATTGCGGGACAGAAAAACACCATGTGCAAGCACCGTCACGCGTTCATCATGGGTGACGCCAGCGTTCTTAACGGCGATCAAAAAGAGGCCTGGCAGGAAGCCCGCACTCTCATCGACGTCTCACCGATAGTCCAAAATCTGCTGGTCTACGAACAACAGCTCAAGGACAACAAAAAAGCGCAGGACGATATTCTGAAAAAGGTGGAAAAGGAACTTGCCCCCTTGAAGGAAGAAGCCAAGAATATCAAGAAACTGTTCGTCGTCATGCTCGAACGGGGCATGTAGGCACAAAAGGAGGGAGGCTCCGGTCTCCCTTTTTCGCCCCCTTGACAACCCACGCGATTTGCGGCGATATGGACGTACTATTACTTTCGGCAGCGTCCGCGCCGTTGTCCCCAATATGCGCGCCACCCTGCCCGGCATCACGCTGGGTCTTTTTGTGCTATACGCACGTCTCCAGTCGTCTTTTCATGCCGGGATGATAGCCCCGAATACAATACCCATCGGGGAATAAGGGCAGCCGTCCGAAAGCGGTAGTTGAGTCCCGGCATTCTCATATTAATGCCTTACTACTATTCTTTCGGAGGCTCTTTATGAGTCAGGCCCAACTGTCCCCCGTGAATTTTTACGGCGACACCATCTTTTGCGTCTGCATCCAAAACCAGCCGTACACGCCAATGAAGCCCATTGTTGGAAATATGGGCCTGAATTGGCAATCGCAAGCGGCCAAGCTCTCCGCAAACGCTGAAAGATGGGGGATCGCGATCATCGCGATCCCTAGCTCCTCCGGCGATCAGCAGACCCTTTGCCTTCCGCTTCGGAAGCTCCCGGCGTTCTTCGCCTCGATCAACCCGAAGAAGGTGCGCCCCGAACTGCGGCCAAAGATTGAACTGTACCAGAACGAGTGCGACGACGCGCTGTGGGACTACTGGATGAAGGGCAAGGCCGAACGGGAAAAGTCCGCCGCGACCGCTCCGCTCGCGCTGCCCGCCGAACCGTACGCGCGGCTGAACGCCGCCCATCGCGGGTGGGCCGAGGAAGTCCGGTACAACAGGCGATTCAAGGCCGAGTACACGACATGGCTCATCCTCAAGGGCCATTTCGGCGGCGTCTCCCGGCTGACAGACCTGCCCGCGGCGTGGTTCCTTGAGCTGGTCGATTTCTGCCACGCCCAGCAGCGCAAGGAAATCGCCTCCCGACTTCCCCGCACGGCCGCCCTGCCCGCCGCCCCGCAACCGGCGGCCCGGCCTCGGGCCACGCCGCCGCAAGTCCCGGAACCGGCGAGCGGGGGCATCGACCGGCAGGCCGGACAGGTGAACCGCCTTATCGAACAAGCCAAGGGCATCGTCCACCCGCTCTGTCGTCCCGGAGCCTTCCGGTTCGGCCTGTCCGGGCGGCCCAAGGCCACCTATGACGCCTGCGACGACGCCGTCAGCCTCGTCATGTGCAATCTGAACGCCGCGCAGTTCGCCCTGCGGATCGCGCAGCGGCTCCATAAGGAGTTCGGAACCTCGTTCTGGAATCGTTGAGCCATGCGCCACGAACCGGAACGGCTGACCAAGGAGGAACTGGAGGAGGCCGAAACGGTTTTTCAGGAACTGGAAAAGGACATCCCCGCTCTGGAGGACGCTCCGCTTTCGCCCGAAGAACTGTCCGAGGCCGCGTTCACCCCTGACGAACTGAACAAACTGGAAAAGGAAAAGCCGCTCTAGCGGAGCGTAACGAAAGCCCGGCCCACGCCGGGCTTTTTCATTTTCAACCAATGGAGGAGCCATGGAACCGCAGTTCACTCCCGGCCCGTGGACATGGACTGAAGACGGCATTCTGGGAGAAGAGACGCCCGTCCTGTTTGTCCGCGCCGGCAGGGGCGACGCCGGCAGCGGCTGTCCGG
>PPYF01114199.1_pt1 | contig 35565 bp, 44 predicted proteins | sample 1559871 | NCBI WGS metagenome assembly PPYF01 (sample SAMN08240021, study PRJNA423297) | Human gut metagenome, whole genome shotgun sequencing project.
CGGCAGCTTCTTTCCGGCGATCTCAGCGGAAGCTGAACGCAATATATTTTTCTTTTCAAAGAGAGGGTAACATCATGTACGAAGACAAGACCTTAGTGTGCAAGGAGTGCGGCCAGGAGTTCGTGTTCACCGCCGGTGAGCAGGAGTTCTATGCAGAGCGCGGCTTCCAGAACGAGCCCCAGCGCTGCAAGGCCTGCCGTGATGCTCGCAAGAACGCCGCCCGCGGCCCCCGCGAGTATTTCACCGCTGTGTGCGCTGCCTGCGGCGGCGAGGCTCGCGTTCCCTTCGAGCCCAAGTCCGACCGTCCGGTCTACTGCAGCGAGTGCTTTGCCAAGATGCGCGATCAGCAGAGATAACAAGCCGTCTTCGGTTTTTATAAATGCGATCCAGAAGGACGTCCGCAAATGCGGGCGTCCTTTTCGTTGCTCCGGCAGGGAAAATTTGACGCCCGCGTTGTAATTTTTCCCGCCTTGCGGTATAATTCCCATGTATGCAAACACGCCGCCTGCGCGGCAGGAATAAGGAGCGATCCCATGAAGTTTGAGGAATATCTGGAGGGCCTGCGGGGCAAGTCCGTGGCCGTCATCGGCCTGGGGGTGTCCAACCGCCCTCTGATGGAGCTGCTGCTGTCCCACGGCGCCCATGTCATCGCCTGCGACAAGAAGACGGAGCTGGGGGAGTACGGGGAATCCCTGAAACAGCGGGGCTGTACGCTGAAGCTGGGGGAGGACTATCTCACCGGTATCCATGCCGACGTGATCTTCCGCACCCCGGGCCTGCGGCCCGACGCCCCGGGCATCGCCCAGGCGGTGGCGGAGGGGGCCGTCCTCACCAGCGAGATGGAGGCCTTTTTCGACGTGTGCCCCTGTGAGGAGATCGCCGTCACCGGCAGCGACGGCAAAACCACCACCACCACCATCATCGCCCGGCTGCTGGAAGCGGCGGGCCGCACCGTCCATCTGGGAGGCAACATCGGCCACCCGCTGCTCTCCGAGACGCCCACCATCGCCCCGGAGGATCTGGCAGTGCTGGAGCTGAGCTCCTTCCAGCTGATGACCATGACCAAAAGCCCCCACATCGCCGTCATCACCAATCTCTCTCCCAACCACCTGGACGTCCACAAGGACTACGCGGAGTATATTGCTGCAAAGGAAAATGTCTTTACACATCAGACCGCCCGGGATATTGCCATTTTCAATGCCGACAACGCCGACACCATGGCCTGCGCCGCCAAGGCCAAGGGCCGGGTGCGCCTGTTTTCCCGGCAGCGGGAGGTGGCGGACGGCGTGTTCCTCCGGGGAGAGGACATCGTGGCCCGGAATGAAGACGGCGAGCGGGTGGTGATGACCGTTTCCGACATCCGGCTGCCCGGCGTCCACAACGTGGAGAACTACCTGGCGGCCATCGCCGCCGTGGACGGCCTGGTACCCGACGGCATGATCCGGGACTTTGCCCGCTCTTTCGGCGGCGTGGAGCACCGCATCGAGCTCTTCCGCACCCGCCGGGGCGTGAAGTGGTACAACGATTCCATCGCCTCCAGTCCCAGCCGCACCATCGCCGGGCTCAAGTGCTTCCCGGAGAAGGTGATCCTCATTGCCGGCGGCAAGGACAAGGGCATCTCCTACGCCCCCCTGGGAAGCGTGGTCAATGAGCACGTGAAGCTGCTGATCCTCTGCGGTGCCACGGCGGGGGTCATCCGCCAGGCGGTGGAGGGCGCGGAGAACTACGATGGGCTGGAGATCGTGGACGTTGCTGACTATCCCGCCGCCGTAAACCTGGCGGCGAGCCGGGCCAAAGCGGGGGACGTGGTGATATTGTCCCCGGCCAGTACCTCCTTTGACCGCTTTGCCAACTTCATGGAGCGGGGCGAGACCTTCAAGACCCTGGTGAACGCCCTGCCGGAATAAGGCGAAATACGGCCAACCCCGCCCGCATAGGATAGCGGGAGGGAGGTGCAGCCCATGAAAGGCCGATTTTTGTTCCGTTTTCGCCGCCGGGGCTACGCCGTGGGCCGGCTGATCGCGTTGTTTTTATCGGTGACGCTGCTGGTGGCGGGCCTGACGGCGGCTGCCCGTCTGCGTCCGCTGCTGGAACAGCTGGCGGTGGCCCGGGTGTCCAACTCCGTCACCGGCGTGGTGTCCCAGGCGGTGTACGAGGCGGTGGAGTCCGGGGAGATCCGCTATGACGAGCTGGTGTCCTTTGAAAAGGACAACGAGGGCAAGATCACGGCGGTGCGCAGCAACATGGCCGCCTGCAACCATCTGCAGGCGGATATTCTGGAGACGATTCTGGAGCGTATCAGCCAGGTGTCCGCCCGGGAGCTGTCGGTGCCGGTGGGAAGCCTTACGGGCTCGGCGCTGCTGGCGGGCCGCGGTCCCCGGATCAGCGTGCGGATGGAGTCCGTGGGCTCCTCCAAGGCAACCTTCCGCAACGAGTTTGTGGACGCGGGCATCAACCAGACCAAGCACCAGATCATTCTGGAGATCGACGTGGCCGTCAGCATATTGCTGCCGGGCTTTACCACCGCCACCGTGGTCTCCAATGAGTTCATCGTGGCGGAGACGGTGATCGTGGGCAGCGTGCCGGATACCTACACCTACTTTGCCACGGCACCGGAGACCTATGAGGAGGATATGAAGGACTACATCCTCAACAATTCAAACTGACCAAAGAAAGGCGGATATCCCATGGACTACCGCGAGGAAATGAAACAGCTGCGGGATTTTCTCAACCAGCAGAGCTACCTGTACTATGTACTGGACGCTCCGGTGATCCCGGACTATGAATATGACCGGCTCAACCGCCGTCTGGAGGAGCTGGAGGCAGCCCACCCCGAGGAGGTGACGGCGGATTCCCCCACCCAGCGGGTGGGCGACAAGATCCTGGAGGGCTTTGAGACCTACAACCACCCGGTGCCCCTGGAGAGCCTCCAGGACGTCTTCGATGCCCAGGAGGTCTCAGAGTTCTGCGCCCGGATGGATGAGACCCTGGGGGAGGCGGTGGCCTACTCCGTGGAGCCCAAGGTGGACGGCTTGTCCGTGGCACTGGAATACCGGGACGGCGTCTTCGTCCGGGGCGCCACCCGGGGCGACGGCCGGGTGGGGGAGGACGTGACGGAGAATTTGAAGACCGTCCGCTCCATCCCCATGACGCTGCCGGAAAAGCTCCCCCGGCTCATCGTCCGGGGAGAGGTCTACATGTCCCGGGCGGTGTTCCAGGAGATCAACGACGCCCGGGAGCTCCAGGGCAAGCCCCTGATGGCCAATCCCCGCAACGCCGCCGCCGGTTCCCTGCGGCAGCTGGACCCCAAGGTCTGCGCGGAGCGGAAGCTGGATATCCAGATCTTCAACCTCCAGCTGGCGGAGGGCCGCAGCTTCGAGACCCACGCCGAGACCCTGGAGTACCTGGCCACCCAGCGCTTTAAAGTGATCCCCCACAAGACCCTCACGGGGACCGAAGTGGTGCAGCGGGAGATCGACCGCATCAACGATGAGCGCATGGACTATCCCTTCGACATCGACGGCGCCGTCATCAAGGTGAACCGCCTGGCGGACCGGGAGAAGCTGGGCTCCACCGCCAAGTTCCCCAAGTGGGCGGTGGCCTTCAAGTACCCGCCGGAGCAGAAGCCCTCCCAGGTGCTGGACATCGTGGTGCAGGTGGGCCGCACCGGCGTGCTGACCCCGAAAGCAGTGCTCTCGCCCGTGCGCCTGGCGGGCACCACCGTCACCAATGCCACGCTGCACAACCAGGACTATATCACGGAAAAAGATATCCGGGTGGGGGACACCGTCATCGTTCAGAAGGCGGGGGAGATCATCCCGGAGATCGTGGAAGTGGTGAAGGATCAACGGCCCGAGGGCACCGTGCCCTATCTCCTGCCGGACAAGTGTCCGGTGTGCGGGGCGCCGGTGGTGCGGGACGAGGACGGCGCGGCGCTGCGCTGCACCGGCGCCGAGTGCCCGGCCCAGCTGCTGCGCAACCTCACCCACTTTGCAAGCCGGGACGCCATGGACATCGAGGGCCTGGGCCCCAGCCTGGTGCGCCAGCTGGTGGAAGCAAAACTCATCACCACCGCCGCGGACCTGTACAGCCTCCGGGCGGAGGATGTGGCCAAGCTGGAGCGGATGGGAGAGAAGTCCGCGGACAATCTGATCCGCTCCATTGAAAAGTCCAAATCCAACGATTTGTCCAAACTCCTCTACGGCCTGGGCATCCGGCAGGTGGGGGAGAAGGCCGCCAAGGTCCTCGCCGCCCGGCTGGGATCCATGGACGCCCTGATGGCCGCCTCGGCGGAGGAGCTCACCGCCATCGACGACGTGGGGGCCATCACCGCCCGGTGCATCCGGGAGTATCTGGACCAGCCCCAGGGACACGACCTGATCTTGCGGCTCAAAGCCGCCGGGGTGAACATGGTCTCCACCCAGGCCCCGGTGGGGGACCTGCTTTCCGGCCGCACCTTCGTCCTCACCGGCGAGCTTTCCGCATACTCCCGCAAGGAGGCGGGGGAGAAGCTGGAGGCCCTGGGCGCCAAGGTGTCCGGCTCCGTGTCCAAAAAGACCAGCTGCGTGGTGGCGGGAGAGGCCGCCGGGTCCAAGCTGAAGAAGGCCCAGGAGCTCCACGTCCCCGTGCTGGATGAGGGGCAGCTTCTGATCCTCCTGGGGGAGGCAGAGGGAGACCGGGACGCCATCCTGGCCCTGCTGGACGCACCCCGGGAGGCATAACAGCCCCGATACAACCGAAAACAAGAAGAGCCCCCGGAACGGAAACAAACCGTTTCGGGGGCTCTTTTTATGGATAAAGGATATTGGCTTTACACATCTTCATTCAAGGGAAATCCCGCCTGCCGCAGGGCGGTCTCAATTTGGCGGACGTGCTCCGGATTCCGGGTCTCCAGCACCATGGTGACGATGCAGGCGGCCACCTCGGAGTGGCTGTCCTCCCGGGCGTGGTTGACGGTGAGGATGTTGGCGCCGCTGTCGGCCACCACCCGCAGCATCTGCAAAAGTCCGCCGGGCTTATCCGGCACCTTGGTGGTCAGCTCCACGATGCGGCCCGCCTTGGAAAGGCCCTTGGTGATGACCCGGGAGAGGGTGGTGACATCCACGTTGCCGCCGGAGACCAAACACACGGTGGTCTTGGAGCAGTCCACCTTGCCGAACATGCAGGCGGCCACGGTGGTGGCGCCGGCGCCCTCGGCCACGGTCTTCTGTTCCTCCATCAGTGCCAGGATAGCGGAGGCGATCTCGTCCTCGGTGACGGTGACCACCTCGTCCACGTACTTGGCGCACAGCTCGTATGTGAGGTCCCCGGGCCGCTTGACGGCGATGCCGTCGGCGATGGTGGCCACGCTGGAAAGCTCCACCGGATGCCCCGCTTCCAGGGAGGCCACCATGGAGGCGGCTCCCGCCGCCTGGACGCCGATGACCCGGCAGGAGGGTTTCAGGTGCTTCACCGCAAAGGCCACGCCGCCGATGAGGCCGCCGCCGCCGATGGGCACCACGATCTGCTCCGCCTGGGGCAGCTGCTCCAGGATCTCCAATCCGATGGTGCCCTGTCCAGCTATGACATAGGGGTCGTTGAAGGGGTGGGCAAAGGTGTAGCCATGCTCCGCCGTCAGCCGCTCGGCCTCCCGGGCGGCGTCGTCATACACGCCGGGCACCAGCACCACCTCTGCACCGTAGGAGCGGGTGGCCTCCACCTTGCTGATGGGGGCGCCGGCAGGCATGCAGATGATGGACCGGATGCCCAGCTTGGAAGCGGACAGGGCAATGCCCTGGGCGTGGTTCCCGGCGGAGCAGGCGATGACGCCCCGCCGGGCCTCCTCCGGCGTCAGGGATCGGATCTTGTTATAGGCACCCCGGAGCTTGAAAGCTCCCGTCAGCTGCAGATTCTCCGCCTTGATGTACAGTCCCAGCTTGGGGGCCCGCTCCAGCGGGGTCCTCCGGGCAACGCCCTGCAGGGCCGCCTGGGCGTCCCGAATCATCTCCATGGTCAGCATGATCATTCCTCCCGTTCTATTCCTCACACCCATGTGTCTTTCAATAGAGGACATATTATAACTAATTTGTCTTTATACGGGAATTATATGGCGGAGAGGCCCAAAAGACAAGGAGTAAAATCAACAATTATGGGTTTGAAAACCGGGCAATTTTACAGCTTTCAGCGGCCGCAGCACCGTCTCGCCCAGCCGCCGCAGGGCCTGCCGCCGGACTGCCGCGCCCATGCGGCGCCGGATCAGGTCCGCCTGGGGCAAGGTCACAGTTTGGGGACTGGGGGCGTAGAGGGCGGCGTCCACGGCGGCCATCAGCGCCTCCAGGGCGTTGCGCAGGTCGCTGTCGGATTCCGCTGCGGCTTTGAGGCGGGTGAGGAACTCCCGGGGTGTCTCTCCAGGCCGCTTGTGCCAGGGGGCCTTGCGGCTGCGGCGCACCAGCAGGAAGTAGATACCGTCAGGGGTCTGGCGGTGACGGCGCAGCCAGTGCAGCAGCGCTATGCGGCGCCGCCAGGCCGCCCACAAAAGCCGCAGTCCCTCCAGCAGGGAGGGCCGTCCCGTCCGGGCCCGGGGAGCTTTGACCCGCCGGGTACCGCCGATGCGCAGCCGGGACAGGGCCCGCAGGATCAGCGTCAGCAGAACCAGCGCCAGAATGATGCCTGCCGCCGTCAGCACCATCAGCACCCCGGGGCTCAGCTCCCGCACGGTTTCCTGGATCTGGGGGATCGCCGGGTTCTCCATCTCCATCAGGTATGCGCCGTCGGTCTCCGGCGCCGGGAGCAGGGAGGCCAGGAACAAGATCAGCTGTCCCAGCAGCCGGCCCAAGGCCTCCAGGGCGGCCTTGAGGCCTGTCCACAGCCGTACCACCCCGGCTCCCGCCGGCGCGGCGGCCACGGACACCAGCAGCCACAGCAGGGCCAATACCCCCACAAAAGCGGCAGCCACCATGGCCCAGCCCCGGCCGTGAAGCTCCCCGCCGCTGCGGCGCAGGATCAGTCCCAGCAGGGAAGCGGCACACCCGGCGCAGATGGGCAGGCAGTAGGAAAGGGGCTGTTCCGTGGCCGCTGTATAGCCGGTGAAGATCAGCAGCACCAGAAAGGAGGCGTCCACCGTCAGGATCTGGGCAAAGACGGGAGGGGGCTCCAGGGCCCGCTGCCCTGCCTGGAAGGTGGGGTATACGCATACCAGCACCGTGATGATGGCCATGGCCGCCCCCTGGTAGCCGCCGGTGAGGAAGATGAGCACCAGCAGCGCCGCCAGGGCACCGATGTTGAGCAAGGTCAGGGACATCATGGTGCGCTGGCGCCGGAGGAACAGCCGGTCCACCCCAAAGAGCACCGGGCCGTAGACCGTCAGCACCAGGGGAAAGCAGCCCCCGTTGTCCCCATGGCCCATGGTGATGAACGTGACCAGGGTGCAGAGGATACAGCCTATCCCCACCAGCATGGCGAAGGTGGGCAGGGCGTGGTTTTTGGCTTCATCCATGGGCCTTCTCCTCCTTCAGATGGCAAAGCGGGACTGTCTCAAACTCCCCGTAGGGGGTCGTCTCCCGGTAGGTGAGTACGGAAAGGCAGGTATGATCCAGGTGGTGGAGCAGCGTCTGGGCCGGCAGGGGGGCGGTGTCGTAGGTGATGTAGTAGTACCGTCCCACAGAGGGGCCTGCCTCCAGCAGCGGCCCGGTGTCGAACCGGGAGGCCTGGGGGATGACATTCCCGGCCTCGTCCAGCTTCTCCGGCAGGGGATCATAGGCCGCCAGGGCGCACAGCAGCTCCTCCGTTCCGGCGGTGGCCGCCGGCAGCGTCACCGCCGGGGATGCGCTGCCCTTGCAAAGGCTCAGCCCGCAGCGGACTTTGGCCTGATCCAGCCGCACCAGCTCCGAGGCCAGGATGCTCAGCGTCTCCTCCAGGGCCTCCGGATGGGGCTCCGGGCCGCTGAAGCTCTCCCCGTCCAGCAGGAAATGGACGCTGCGGGGAAGGATGGACTCGTAGACGTTCACCGTCAGGGGCAGCCCCCGGGCCAGCAGCCGCCAGTTGATCTGCCGGGGGGAGTCGGTGGTGAGATAGTCCCGGGTGGAGCGGATGACGGTGGGATCCTCCATGACGCCCCGGGCGCCGGTCTCGGCGTTCCAGAGGTTGCGCAAAAACAGCTCCGGCGACACGTCCGTCAGCCGGGGATAGACCACGAAGCGTCCCTCCCCGGGCCGCAGCAGCGCCCGCTCCCGGCAGGTGAGGCCGAAGCCGTCCCCGGTGCGCAGCCGCCAGCCGTCGGCGTTGTAGACGCCCCGGCACTTAGCCGTCCACCGGCAGGAGATGCGGGTGGTCTCGTACCATAAAAGGGGCCGCAGGCGCATGCCGCCCACCAGCTCTGTGTTGGCCTTCTGTTCCCGCAGGGAGGCCGCTTCCCAGTCGTCGGGGCGGCGGCTGCGCTCCGGCACCAGGCTCAGCCGCTCATCCAGGGGGAAGAACAGCTCCAGCCACACCAGGGGGAAGAATTTGTCGTTTTGCAGCTCCAGCTCCAACGTGGTCTCCTGATCCGGGAAAAGGCAGCGGCTGCCCCCCGTCACCCGCACCTTCACCTGCCGCAGCGCCAGACGGCCCCACAGCCGGGCGGTGCCTGAGAGCAGGAAGATCAGCAGCAGCACCGCCGCCAGGGCGCCCTGGCCGAAAAAGGCCGCCAGCACGCCGCCCAGCAGCTCTCCCGCCAGGGCCGGCAGGGACACCAGATTGCTGGAGTGGGTCAGTATCGGCTTATCCCACATGGCCGGGCATGTCCGCAGCGGGTACCGCCGTCTGAGAGAGCACATCCTCCAGCACGGAGGCGGCGGTGGCGCCGGAGAAGCGGGCCCCGCTCTGGAGCACCAGCCGGTGCTCCAGCACCGGACGGGCCAGGGTTTTGACGTCGTCGGGGGTGACGAAGTCCCGGCCCTCCATGGCTGCCAGGGCCTTGGAGGCCCGGTAGAGGCCCCGGGTGGCCCGGGGGCTGGCTCCCATCACCAGCTGGGGATGGGAGCGGGTAGCCTCCGCCAGGGCCACGATGTACGCTGCCACCGCGTCGGAGACGTGGACGGAGGCGATCTGCTTTTGCGCCTGGACCAGCTCTTCGGCGTTGGTGACGGGCTGCACGGTGTCAAAGGGGATGGCGTCCCCCAGGCGCCGCAGCATCTCCACTTCCTCTTCCGGCTGGGGATAGCCCATGCTGATGCGGATGAGGAAGCGGTCCATCTGGGCGGCAGGGAGGCGGAAGGTGCTCTCGGACTCCACGGGGTTCTCCGTTGCCAGTACCAGGAAGGGGGCGGGGAGGGGGTAGCGCTCCCCGTCGATGGAAACCTGCCGTTCCTCCATGGCCTCCAGCAGGGCCGACTGGGTCCGTGGGATGGCACGGTTGATTTCGTCGGCCAGCAGCAGATTGGTCATCACCGGCCCCTGGCGCAGCTGGAAGTCTCCGGTTTTCTGGTTGTAGATCTGCATGCCGATGATGTCGCTGGGCAGCATGTCCGGCACGAACTGGATGCGCCCGGACCGGCAGCCCAGGGCGATGGAGATGGCTTTCACCAGCGTGGTCTTGCCCACCCCCGGCAGATCGTCCAGCAGTACATGGCCGTCGGAGAGCACCGCCACGATGATGAGGCGGATGCGGTCGTCCTTGCCCACCACGATTTTCCCGGTTTCCCGCAGGATGTCCTGGGAGAGTTTTTGAATGTCCATAGTCTCGTTGCTCCTTTGCTTGAAAGCCCTCCCCGAGGGCTGGAATCACATGGGATGATTGTAGCGAAATCCACCGTCAAAAGCAAGGCCGCCGGGTTCCGGCCATCGGGGGCCACTGCCGGACTTTCTCCGGCTCAGCGGATGCTTTTTTCAAAGAAAATCGATTACGCATCGTCGTTATGCTATAAAAAATTCATATGTTTTTGTGTGAGTTGTCAAAAAAGGACTTGGGCAGTCAGAAAAACCTTATCCACATCATCCATAGACACCGCCGCTCCTTCGTGGTACTCTATTGGCGCAGTCGAGAGAGGCTGCGGGCACTGCGGATGCAGGGCTCAACTTATTCAATATTCATAATAGAAAGGATGTGTTTCCCATGCGACTGCGTTCTGAAGCTGATATCCGGGAGTTCCTGGATACCGTGAAATCCTGCGAGGGTAGTGTCTATCTGAAGAGCCCCGAGGGAGACATTTTTAATCTGAAGTCTTCCCTGTCCTGCTATGTGGCCGTGGGCCAGCTGATCCAGGAGAAGGGCGATTCCCTGGAGCTGTTTGCGGACCGCCGCGAGGATCGCGCGCTTCTGATGAAGATGGTGGCCGACCTGATGTCCGAGGACACCGAGGAAGCCTGCTGAGAAGGCAACTGAAAACCGCCGTTCCTGTAAGGGAGCGGCGGTTTTTTCGTTTGCCGCCGGACGTTGACGGGGCACGTGCCGCCGATTATAATAAGGAGCAGAACATGAATGCAGAGCAGGAGGAAGCGCCTATGCTGGCCTATACCTATGTAGAACCCGGGAAGTTCCAGCTGATGGACAAGCCCAAACCCATGCTGCGCCATCCCTGGGACGCCATCGTCAAAGTCACCCTGAGCAGCATCTGCACCAGCGACCTGCACATCCTTCACGGCTCCGTGCCCCGGGCGGTGCCCGGCATTACGGTGGGCCACGAGATGGTGGGCGTGGTGGAGCAGGTGGGGGAGGCCGTCACGGCACTTCAACCGGGAGACCGGGTGAGCGTGAACGTGGAGACTTTCTGCGGGGAGTGCTTCTTCTGCCGCCACGGCTGGGTCAACAACTGCACGGATCCCAACGGCGGCTGGGCCCTGGGCTGCCGCATCGACGGCGGCCAGGCGGAATACGTCCGGGTGCCCTACGCCGACCAGGGCCTCACCAAGATCCCCGACGCTGTCACGGACCTGCAGGCTCTGCTGGTGGGGGACGTGCTGGCCACCGGGTACTGGGCTGCCAAGATCTCCGAGATCCATCCGGAGGACACGGTGCTGGTGATCGGTGCCGGCCCAACGGGCATCTGCACCCTCCAGTGCGTCCGGCTGTACGGCCCCCGGCGGATCATCGTCTGTGACAAGGATCCCGCCCGGCTGGAATTTGTCCGGGATCACTACCCGGAAGTCCTCACGGTGGGCCCGGAGCAGGTGGAGGAGCTGGTGCAGGCTTACAGCGCCCACGGCGGCGCCGACGCGGTGCTGGAGGTGGCGGGGAGCCCCGAGACCTTCCGCATGGCCTGGCGGTGCGCCCGGCCCAACGCCATCGTCACGGTGGTGGCCCTCTACGACGGCCCTCAGACACTGCCTCTGCCGGAGATGTACGGCAAGAACCTGACCTTCAAGACCGGCGGCGTGGATGGGTGCAACTGTGCCGAGACCCTGGCTTTGATCGAGGAAGGGAGGCTGGACACCGTGCCCCTCATCACCCACACCTATCCACTCAGCCGCATTCAGGAGGCCTATGACCTCTTTGCCAACCGGCGGGACGGCGTCATCAAGGTGGCCGTCACCCCGGATCCGTAACAAGTCACATGCAGAAAAGGAGAATCGAATATGCTGGAAGCTGGCATGAAAGCCCCGGATTTTACCCTGTCCGACAAGGACGGAAACCTGGTCCGCCTCTCTGACTTTCTGGGCAGGAAAGTAGTCGTGTACTTTTATCCCAAGGACAACACTCCGGGCTGTACCCGTCAGGCCTGCGCCTTCGCCCAAAGCTACGGGGCCTTCCAGGAGAAAAACACCGTGGTCATCGGGATCAGCAAGGATTCCGTGGCCTCCCACCTGAAATTTGCCCAGAAGTACGACTTGCCCTTTGTGCTCCTCTCCGACCCGGAGCTCCAGGCCATCCAGGCCTACGGCGTCTGGCAGGAGAAGAAGCTTTACGGAAAGGTGAGCATGGGCGTGGTGCGCACCACCTACCTCATCAACGAGGCGGGAGTCATTGAAAAAGTGATGCCCAAGGTGAAGCCGGACACCAATGCGGAAGCAATCTTGGCCTACCTGTCGGAGGCATAAGACAGCATGCGGATCATCATTTCACCGGCAAAAAAGATGAAGGCGGACACGGACACGCTTCCCTGGAAAGACTTGCCCTGCTTTCTTAAGCAAGCAGAAACGCTTTACAGCAAATTGCAAAGCATGTCCCGTCAGGAGCTGCAGGCCCTCTGGCAGTGCAGCGACGCCCTCACCGCCCGGAATGCCCGGCAGCTGGAAAGCACGCCAGGTCTGCGCACGGGACTGACCCCCGCCCTTCTGGCCTATCAGGGCATCCAGTATCAGTACATGGCCCCGGGGGTATTCACCGATGGGGAGTTTGCCTATGTTCAGGAGCACCTGCGGATCCTCTCCGGGCTCTATGGGGTGCTGCGCCCCCTGGACGGGGTGGTACCCTACCGGCTGGAGATGCAGGCAAGGCTGGAAACGGAGTCTGGAAAAGACCTTTACAGCTATTGGGGAAGCTTGCTTGCAGACCAACTCTATCGGGAGACGGACTGCGTGGTGAACCTGGCTTCCAAGGAGTACAGCCTCTGCGTCTCCCGGCACCAAAAGCCCGGCACACAGCTCATCACCTGCGTCTTTGGGGAGGAGCTTCGCGGCAAGGTGGTGGAGAAGGGAACCCTTTGCAAAATGGCCCGGGGCGAGATGGTGCGTTACCTGGCCCAGATCCGGGGGGAGGAACCGGAGGCCCTGCGGGGCTTTGACCGTCTGCACTACACCTTTTCGCCGGAGCACTCCGACGAGACGACCTATGTATTTTTGCGGCAGGAAGGGGCGAAGGAGCCCTGACCCAGCCTGGAAAGAGAGAGGAGAGCGGCTATGTCCATGTACGATGAGGAGCTGCAGCGGCTTCACCGGGAGACGGAGCGAAAGCGGCAGCTGGAGGTTATGACAGCGGATCTGCGGGCCCAGAAAGGGCAGCTGACGGAGAAGACCGCGGAACTGGAGCGAAGCAAGCTGGCGGAGCAGGCGGACGTGGACCGGCTGGAGGGCCACAGCCTGGCGGCGTTTTTCTACGGCGTCATCGGCAAAATGGATGAAAAACTCACCAAGGAGCGGGCGGAAGCCTATGCTGCCCGGGTGAAATACGACGCCGCTGCCCGGGAGCTGGCAGCGGTGGAGGAAGATCTGGAGCGCAAGGAGGCGGAGCTTGCCCAGCTGGCGGGCTGCGAGGTGCGCTACCAGGAGACGCTGCGCCGCAAGCAGGAGGCCCTGAAGGAATCCGGCAGCCCTGCCGCCGGGGAGATTTTGCGCCTGGAGCAGCGGATCTCCGGCCTGGAGAGCCAGGAAAAAGAGATCTGGGAGGCTGTCAGCGCCGGACAGGAGGCCCTGGCCACGGCAGACCGGATCCTCCAGAGCCTGGACAGTGCCGACGGCTGGGCCACCTGGGACCTCTTCGGAGGCGGCCTCATTGCCGACCTTGCCAAGCACGATCATCTGGACAATGCCCAGGCGGCGGTGGAGCAGCTGCAGGTGCAGCTGCGGCGCTTCCGGACGGAGCTGGTGGATGTGGGGGATATTCAGGCGGATCTCCACGTCAGCATCGACGGCTTCCTCCGCTTTGCGGACTTTTTCTTCGACGGCCTCTTTGCCGATTGGGCGGTGATGGACCAGATCAGTAAGTCCCAGCAGCAGGTACAAAGCACCCGCGGTCAGATCGCCCAGGTGCTCTCCCGGCTGGAGGAGATGCTGCATGGGGCCCAGGCGGAGCAGTCTGCCGCCCAAACGGAGCTGGACGCCCTGGTGCTGGGGGCGGGCCTCGCCACCTGATATCTTCATAGCACGCAATCACGGAACATTTCGGAGTATTACATGGATTTTTCCCAATTCAAGGCACAATTTTCCCCCAATCTGGATCCCCAGCAGGAGGCGGCGGTCCAGACGGTGGAGGGGCCGGTGCTGCTGCTGGCGGTACCCGGCAGCGGCAAAACCACCGTGCTGGTGACGAGGCTGGGCTATATGCGGTTTGTAACGGGCATCCCCCCGGAGCGCATCCTCACCATGACCTATACGGTGTCCGCCGCCCGGGACATGTCCGCCCGCTTTGCCGCCCTGTTCGGGGAGGAGGAAGCCCGGAAGCTGGAGTTTCGCACCATCAACGGCGTGTGCAGCCGGATCATCCGCCTCTATGAGCGGACTTTCGGCCGCACCGCCTTTTCTGTGCTGGAGGACGGCGGGGAAAAGAGCGCCCTGATGGCCCAGCTCTACCGCACCCAGAGCCGGGACTTTGCCACGGAGAGCACTGTCCGGGCCCTGGAAACCGCCGTCACCTACGCCAAAAACCAGATGCTCTCCGGGGAGGAACTGGCGGCGGTGGAGGCGGAGGGCGTGGACTTCCCGGCCTTTTTCCGCTCCTACAACCAGGCCCTGCGCCAGCGCCGGCAGATGGATTTCGACGACCAGATGGTCTATGCCCTGTCCATATTGCGCCGGTACCCGGAGATTTTGGAGACGCTTCAGGACCGCTACCGTTACGTTTGCGTGGACGAGGCCCAGGATACCTCCCGGATCCAGCACACCATCATCTGCATTTTAGCGGGGAAGAGCGGCAACCTCTTCATGGTGGGGGACGAGGATCAGAGCATCTACGGCTTCCGGGCCGCCTGGCCCCAGGCCCTCACGCAGTTCGACGCCGTCTATCCCCACGCCAAGGTGCTGTACATGGAGCAAAATTACCGTTCCAGGGCGCCCATCGTCCAGGCGGCGGACACCTTCATCCAGCGCAATCAAAACCGCCGGCCCAAGCACATGCGTCCCACCCGGGGCAGCGGCCCGGCGGTGCGGGAGATCTCTGTCTACGACCGGCTCAAGCAGTACCGGTATTTGTGCAAGGTGGCGGAGGGCTGCACCACGGAGACTGCCGTGCTCTACCGGGACAACGACAGCGCCCTGCCCCTCATTGACCAGATGGACCGCCAGGGCATCCCGTACCGCTGCCGCCAGGTGGAGAGCCTCTTTTTCACCAACCGGGTGGTGCGGGACATTACGGACATCATCCGTTTTGCCCAGGATCCCACGGACGGGACATTGTTTGAGACCCTCTACTACAAGCTGGGAGCGGGCATCAGCAAAGCCCTGGCCCGGGAGGCCATCGCCTGGGCCCAGCGGGAGGGGGAGACCCTGCTGGGGTACATCGCCGCCTCTCCGGCGGCCTCGCCCTGGACGAAAAAACAATGCAAAGCCCTTCAGACCCATCTCGCAAACCTTTTGCATGAACCTGCGGACAAGGCTGTCTACCGCATCGTGCATTACATGGGCTACGGCGCCTATCTGGAGGAGCGGGGGGCCGACGCCTCCAAGGCGGATATCCTGGAGGCCCTGGGGGCCCAGGAGCCCAATCCGGAACGCCTTCTGGAGCGGCTGGAGGAGCTCCGGGCAGTGGTACAGCGAGGTTCCACCGACGAGACGTGTCCCTTTGTGCTCTCCACCATCCACTCCAGCAAGGGGCTGGAGTATGAGCGGGTGATTTTGATGGATGTGGCCGACGGCCTTTTTCCCAAATCCCTGTCGGATGAGGGGGCAACCGAGGAGGAGCTGGACGCCTATGAGGAGGAGCGGCGGCTGTTCTACGTGGGTATGACCCGGGCCCGGGAGGAACTCCAGATCGTCACCTTCCGGAAGGTGGGCCTGGAATCCGCGTTTTCCCGGGAAATCTTCCCGCCCAAGACACCGCAAAAGCCGGCAGCCCCGGCGGCAAAGCCCGTCACGGTGCGGCGGGCGGAGGAGAACCGGATCGCCGCCCAGGCAAAGGACTATATTCCCGGCGCCCGGGTGGTGCACAAGACCTTCGGCCACGGCACGCTGGTCAGCCGCAGCGGAGACATCGCCATCATCGCCCTGGACGACGGGGAGGTCAAGAAGATCGCCGTCTCCACCGCCCTGCGGTCCCGGCAGATGGGTTTGGAGTGAGAAAAAAAACGGCAAGGCCCCACGGACTGTGGGCGGCCTTGCCGTTGGATTTTATTGGCTTTTACTTGTCGAAGGACGGATTCAGATAGTAGACGTTCTTTTCATCCAGCTTATCCTTGGCCAGGCGCAGCCCCTCGCCGAAGCGCTGGAAGTGAACCACTTCCCGCTCCCGCAGGAACTTGATGACGTCGCTGACGTCGGGATCGTCGGACATGCGCAGGATGTTGTCATAGGTGACACGGGCCTTCTGCTCCGCCGCCAGATCCTCCGTAAGGTCGGCGATGAGATCACCCTTGGCGGCCATGCCGGCGGCGTTCCAGGGGGAGCCGGAGGCGGCGGTGGGGTAGACACCGGCGGTGTGATCCACGAAATAGGCGTCGAAACCGGCGGTTTTGATCTGCTCTTCCGTGAGGTTGCGGGTGAGCTGATGGACGATGGTGCCGATCATCTCCAGATGGCCCAGCTCCTCGGTGCCGATGTCGGTGAGGAGCCCCTTGAGTTCGGGATAGGGCATGGAGTAGCGTTGGGAGAGGTAGCGCAGGGAAGCCCCCAGCTCCCCGTCGGGCCCGCCATACTGCAATAGACTATTACTCAGACAAAAAAAGACGGTAAAAAATGCGCAGGGAATTGTCTTCCTTGGAAAAGATGCAGCGGTCAATGGCTTCGTGGGCGGCGGTGTGCTTCTGCTCCATGGAGGCGCTGGGATCTCGTAATATCTCCAGACAGCGGCTGATTTGCTCCTTCATGAGCAGGTCGGCCGCTTTTTTATCTGCCGGGGCCGAGAGAGACTGGAGGCGCTGGTCGATCTGGACAGCCCGATCTTCCAGGGCAGACTTGGCGGCGGCGTAGCTGGCCAGATTCTCCACGCCGGAGAGATAGGCTTCCCGCAATCGTTCCAGCTTTGCGTCCAGCTGGGAGCGCTGTTCCTTCAGTAGCGCGGATTCGTCCATGGCCTCCGGCCGGGGGCGGACAATGTGATAGGAAATGGGGATCTCCTGCTGCGTGTCCCGCTCCATCAGGGTGAGCAGCATCTCCGTCAGCTTTTCATCCGTGATATGCTGGGTGCTCTGGCAGCGGCCCCGGACGTATCCGTTGCACTTCCAATAGTGGGGGGAGGCAAAGATCAGCGTGCTGCCGCAGTCGGCACAGCGGATCAGACCGGACATCCAGCGCTTATGCTCCGTGACGGGGCGGCCGTGATACTTCCACTGGGCTTTGACAGCGGCCATACGGCGCTGAGCAGCGTCCCAGGTCTCCTGTGAGATCAGCGGCTGATGCTGGGCGTCGGCCAGGATGATATTCTCATTGGAGAAGTCACGGCGGGTTCGGCCCGAGGGGTTCCAGCGCATCTTGCCGATATAGACCGGATTGCGCAGGATATATTCGATGGTGCGGTTTTCAAAGCGGTTTCCCCGGTGGGTCTTGACCCCCATGTCATTGAGCCACTTAGCGATGGGGAAGAGACCTTCGCCGGCAATGAAGCGGTCAAAGATGGATCGGACCAGGGCGGCCTCCTCCGGAACCGGAACCAGCATATTGTTCTCCACCCGGTACCCGAAAGATGGGGTGCTCTGGAGCCCGCCCCGGCGGGCTTTCTCCGTCATGCCGCGCTTGACTTCTTCGGCAAGGTTCAGGGAGTAGTATTCGTCCATGGCCTCGATCATGGCTTCCATGATGATGCTCATTTTATCGTCGGCCAGGGGCTCGCTGATGGAGATGACGTCAATGCCCAGCTCCCGGCGGAGCATGGACTTGTAGACGATGCTGTCTTCCCGGTTGCGGGCAAAACGGGAGAACTTCCAGAGAAGGATGGCGTCAAAGGGCCGGGGCTTCTGCTTGGCGGTGCCGATCATGCGGTTGAACTCCGGCCGCTTTTCCGTATGTTTGCCGCTGATGCCCTCATCCAGAAAGATGAACTCATTGGGAAGGACATAGCCATGGGCGGCGGCATACTTGCGGATCTCCACCAGCTGGGCATCCGGGGAGAATTCCACCTGGTCATCGGTGGAGACCCGAATATAGGCGGCGGCAATTTTGGGGAGCGAGTTAGTTGTTGGCAAGAGTATCACCTCCGGAATTGATATGATTGCGCCAACGGTAAGCACGGCGAAAACCAAGGGATTCCGCTTCGGATATTGAGTCGGCATAGCATTCGCCAGGCTGAGTGATTTTTACACGGTCATATTGCTGGTCCATGGGAAGATGGTAGATCTTCTGAAGATCTCCGTTCGCATCTTTTCTGATGTTGCACTTAATTCGGGGATATTCGCAGAAAGGAACATTAGGGAACAACCGAATATTCAGCAGTTCAGCGCAACGTACGGCAACCGGAGAAAAGTCGATAGTGGTTACAAAGGCGCCAATGACATTCTTTTCCGGGTGAGTGTATTGATACTCATATGTGCTGCCAGCCAGTTGAAATACATGGTTTTCATGTATCGTTTTCTCACGGGCCCACCGCTTACACTGGACTAGAACAATCGTCCCTTCTTTTTCCAGAATTAGGTCGCGGCCCATATCTTCTTTGCATTTGATAGCGCCGCTGTAATACACCGAATATCCGGATTTTTCACAGAGGTAGCCAATATATCGCTCGTATTCGATTCCGACATCCCAGGCGCTTTTTGCGCGAGACACATAACGATCCAGAGCGAGCTGATACCGTTCTGTCGTACTAAGGGATTGGTACTCTTCGGGAGAAATCCATTTGCGAAGCATTGTGTTGTCATCACAGGAAGATTCCATTTCGGAAACCGCTTCAAAAGCAGCGGAAGGAGGGAGTTCTTTAAATGAAGTCAGCCAGGGAAAGAGGGATTCATAAAAATTGAGCTGGAACTCATATTCCTTGGACCGGCGGCGCCAGGCAGACAGATCCTGCCTGATGGCCTGCTCCATTCGTTTTGCAGTTGAATGGGCTGGATGAGGTTTGGTTTCCAGATAGTCTGCATATCTGATTTCAAGTGCCTCGAAACAATCAGAATACAATTTTGCGACCCACGGAAACTTTTGGCTTGTCTCATCCAAAATATTTTGAATTCGTTTTTGCTTTTGAGACAGGTGTTCTTTCTCCTGGGCCAATGATGCTTTTTCCGCCAAAAGCTCCTTACGCTGGTCCAATAGTGCAGAAACTTCATTTTTGAGAGGAGAAAGTCCGGATTCATGGAAAAGAAGTCCGGTTTCAACAGCCAGACGAAGCATGTGCTTACATACGCGTTTCCGGATCTGACAATCAGGGCAGCTGCATGAATGAAGTGTTGTTATGTACTCAGAACCATCGGAAGATATAATACGTGCCGAAATATCAAAAGGAGACACGATGGAAAAAGAAGAATTCAAAGCAGAATAAAGGCGATCGTACGTGGAATCGTCACATTGTGCAATAGCCTGAAAAGCGGGTGTGGATTGGAGATATGGCCGTGACGAAACATTCTGAGCAAGAAGCACAGTCCGCTTCCGAACAAGCTCATTCAGGTTTTGACGATCCTTCTCAAATTGCCGCTTTTCGTATTCAAAAGTTTGCTTGGATTTATGAAAGTCTTCCTGTTCCTTCAGCAAATCTTTTCTATTACGAATAAGTTCTGCCTTGGCAGCGTCGCGTTTGGTTTTTCCAGAGAGAAAACAAAAAAATCGCACAAGGAGAGCCAGAAGAATATAGAGGACAACCAGAAAGACTGCAACCTCCAAGAAATTCACCTACTTTTCGCTTGCATAAAAATCCACATAGATCACACGGCCGACTCGTCGGATGCGGTGGGAAATGGGCTGCCGGAAGAAGATGCAGTGTACTTATTGGATTTCAGCATTTGCTTCATCTGCCCACGGATTTCTCCGCGATCCTCAGAATCCAGATTCACGTACATTGTAAAAGCAGATGCCACTTTATCGCCATACAGGCGCGTGATTTCAAGGAAAAGGCCGTCAGCAGTTAAAAGCGCATCAGCGGAAGCAGAGGAAGAAAGCGTGTCCAATTCAGCCATTGATTTTTGATCCGTCCGGCCAAGCAAATAGTCCACGCTTACATGGAAGAAATCCGCAAGACGGATAGTCGTATCATAGTTCGGCTCCCGTTTTCCTGATTCCCAGCCGCCAACAGTAGATTGCGCAATGCCAAAGGCATCCGCAAAAGATTGCTGCGATTTGTAACCGGCGGATTCGCGCAGCTCCCGGATTCTGAATCTGAAAATAATAATCACCCCTTGCGTTTATTTTGGATGAGAAAAATGCCAAATGCAAGGGGCGATTATAATTTTCAAGAAAACAAACGCAAAATGCGTTGACAAACGCAGTTAGCGATGATAGTATAAACGCAGATAGAGTTAAAAGGAGGTGCGCATATGCGTGACTGGCTGGTAGAGATCCGGGGGCCGAAATCCCAATACAAAGTAGCAGAAGAGATCGGGATTGCGCAAAGCACATACGCATCCATCGAAACCGGAAGCAGGAGGCCGTCTGTGGAGATGGCAAAGCGAATTGGCAAAGCCATGGGTTTTGAGTGGACGCGGTTCTATGAGGGAGCATAAGGAATGAATCAAATGAGTATGCCAGCATGGAAATCACCTTCGAGTTCGTCCCGGATAACGAGCAGGGAGACGCATCCAACGGAGGAGGCCGTACACATGATTGATGAAACGTTTGATTGCTTTGAACTGCCCGGTGTACCTGGAGGATTTCGTGGCGCACTGACGGATGGAATAGCAAAATATCTGGGAATCCGGTTCGCTTCATATAGCGGAGGAGGCCGCCAGGCTGTAATGGAAATGTATCCGGAGGCGTATTGCCGCCTTGTCAAGGCCGTAGCAGAGGAGGCAAGACGCATGATGGCAGAGGGGGTTCCACCATTTGACGATGGTTCTGATCGGCGTGGAGAACCGGACGATGGACTCATTGAAATCCGACTTTATGCAAAAACCGGACGATACACCAAGACCATGATCCGCAGGGTGAGCTTGGATCATGCGGAAGAGATCTTCAAGGCAGTACGGACAAGGAAGCCAAGAGCATAGGACAATCTGCGCCTCACATAGGGTGCTTTCAGGAGGTGAGGGAGTTGCTGCAGGAACTGGTAACGCCCAGCGGATACCACTTCTGGGGAGAGTCGCTGGTGACCATCGACGGGGTGGACTACCCTCTGGACGAGCTGACAAAAGAGCAGCGCAGTTATGTGCTGGCGGTGCGGGACGTGAATGCTCTGAACGCGGCTTACGCCGGGCGGGCGGAGTTCCGGGCAGAGGGACTTCCGGCCTTTGAAGAGGTGTTTCCGGAGATTGCCGCGGAGCGGAAGAAGCGGAAGAAGAACAGCGGTGGGAGGTACTTATGAAAAAAGCCGAAATGCAGATGAAGTTCCAGCGGCTGCTGGAGCGGCGGCAGGAAGACATGATCCGAGAGATACAGAGCGGGGACCGCACAACGGCGATGATCTACTACGGGCAGATCTGTGGCCTGGCGGACGCCATGCGGGTGGTGGACCTGGTGGACTGGGAACAGTCCACCTATATCCGGGAGCAGGCCATGGCGCTTTACAAAAGAGAATGGAATGGTGAGGAAAATGAAGTGTGTTAGCTACCGGGGGAAAAAGCCTCGCCGTGGTCTGACGCCGGAACAGGCGGCCATCGCGGCGGTGGTAGTCATAGCGTTGGTGCTGCTGCTGACTATGCGGGCAAACAGCAGCTGGACGGGCCTTTCCTGCCGGGAGCAGATGTATCAGGCGCTGCTGGTGACGGAGGACTGGGAATGAATTTGGGACCTTGTAAGGACTGCCGGGAGCGGTATGTAGGATGCCACGGGCAGGGGCCGGACGGCACCTGGCGGTGCGAAGCCTGGGGCCGGTGGCAGGAGGAGCAGGCCGGGAATCGGGATCGATCCGCCGGAGAGCGCTTTGAGAAGCAGATCCAGCGGGACTACATCTGCGCAAGCAAGGAGCGGTTTCGGAAAATGAAGCAGCGGGGACAGCCTAAACGGAGGTGAAGATCATGGCAGAGAAAAAACAGAGAATCCTGTGGGAAGTGGGCTGTGAGGGCCACACGGACGCATGGGTTGTGGCGGAGAACTGGGAGCTGGCCACGGTGGAAGCCGCCGCATTTTGGGGGGTGCCCTGGGGCAAGGTGGCCGCCCGGTGCGAGTGCAAACAGCGGATCCCTGGAGCGCCCCGGAATATCTGCTGCCGCTGCGGGAAGATCTACTACGGCTCATCCCATATGTGCGATGTTTGCCAAAAGACGGCTGAAACCGAGGAATACCTGCTGCAGAGGGCCCGGCGGCGGGGGTACCGCACCGGGAAGCTGGTGTGATAAAGGAGGAAGGACCCATGGTGGAAGAAGCGATCCGAAAACTCAGGGAACAGCAGCACAAGGTGAAAGAGCGCTCCGCACCCTGGATGGTGGCGGAGCAGCTGATGGACCTTTGCCGGCGGGAACCGGCGAGCGCGGAGCTGATCGCCCAGGACCTGGACAACCCGGAAATGGGGATCGTTCAGGCGGAGAAGAAGATCAAAGCCTTTGCGGATTCCCATAAGACGGGGAACTTTGCCTGCGTGACACCGGTGGAGGCAGAGGACATCCTGCGGAAGTTCTACGGCCTGCCGGATCCCAGGCGGGACAAGCCTTTCGCAGGCGGAGCCGTATCGGTGGATCTGGCGGACTTTCTGTGAGGTGTGACGGTATGGAACAGCACGATTATGCGGCGGAGCTGCCCCAGGAGCCGCCGGAGGGACTGATTCCCTGGCTGCAAAAGCGGGGGAAGCTCCAGGAGCATGTGATCTGGTATAAGGCCGCCTGGGTGCATGATCCTCTGACTGGGCAGCGCAAGCGGATGGCGGAGCTGCGGTGCTCCGCCTGCGGCGGGACCATGTATGCCGACAGAATTCCGAATCCAGGGAACACCTTCGGATATCTTGACCCGGAGAGCAGACATCCCGTGTCAAACGGAAACCACGTCCTCTGTCCCATGTGCGGCTGCAGCGCCGAAGCCCTGCACATCGGCCGGGGCCGGGGAGGACACTGGGGGAAAGAATACTGGCCCCTGACTGTCACCCGGGTAGGAGACAAGCTCGCCCTGGTGGGCTGGTGCGTGGGAAAGTTCATCCGCTGCACTGGGGAGGAGCTCATCTCCTGCCGGCAGTACGAGGCCTATGTGGTGGAGGAGCACAAGGTAGTGCGGCTGATGGGCTACATCAAATGGATGTCCTCCATCAGTTTTTTCGGCCATTGGGAGCAGCGCAAGACCTGCCTGGACAACTGGGGCGAGGCTGATCTGGTGTATCCCTGGGACCGCAGGCTGCTGATCGGCTCCACGGCGGAGAACAGCAAGCTGGACCTTTACATGAAAGCAGCAAAGGAGCCCTATCCGGTGACTTACCTCCGGCTCTGGCAGCGCCATCGCAATATCGAGAACCTGGTGACCCAGGGCTGCGGCGCTCTGGTGGGGGAAATGATCCGGGATGAATCCTACCGGTACAGCTATGAGCGGGCCAGAGGCGTACCGAAATTGCCGGAAATCAACTGGAAGGAAAAGCGCCCGGCCAGAATGCTGGGCCTTTCCAAAGAGGAATTCCGGTCCTGCCGGGCGTTCAAGTGGACGACAGAGGAGCTGCAATTCTACCGGCTGTGCCGGGAGAAGGGCATCAAGCTGCGCATTCCAGAGGATCTGGAAGACTGCAAAGCCGCCCGGCTCCATTGGTGCCGCCGGATGGTAGAGAAGGAGAAAGCGCCTCTTCTGCGGACGGTGCGGTATCTGAAACGGCAGAGCACAAAGGATCGCCGGGTAGACGGACACATTTTGGAGGATTACTGGCGCATGGCCCGGGGTGAGGGCTACGACCTCACCGACGAGCACGTCCGGTTCCCCAAGGATCTGCTGCGTGCCCATGACCGGGTGGCAGAGGAGCTGCGGGCTCGGGAGGAGGCCAAGCGGGCCAGGGACCGGGCGGAGAAAAACAAGAAGCTGCAGGAGGCCTTTGCCAAGCAGATGGAGGCTCTGGCGCCGCTGGCATGGAAGCACGGCGGCATCCTGATCCGGCCCTGTGGGGCGCCGGAGGAGCTGGACGCAGAGGGAAAAACTCTGAGCCACTGCGTGGCCACCTACAAGGATAAGCACGCCGGCGGGAAAACGGCCATCTTCTTTCTCCGGCGGGCATCGGATCCGGACAAGCCCTGGTACACCTTGGAGTTAAACCTAGAAGACTTTACAGTGATCCAGAACCGGGGAAAGTGCAACTGTGGAAGGACAAAGGCGGTGGAGGCCTTTGAGGCGGCGTGGCTGGAGCATATCCGGCCCATGAAACAGCAAAAGAAGAAAGGAAAAGGTGCGGCATGAGTTTGGAACAGGCAAAGGCCCTGGCGGCGGAGCTGGGGATGGAGGAACCGTCCCGGGTGGATCCCATGGAGGCGGCCTATAAAATGACGGATACGTATTACCGGCAGCAGATGGAGGCCCGCGCCCGCCGGGAGCAGGAAGAGGATGACGGGGAGGGGGCCATCCTGGCCCGGGACTTCGGGATGAACGGGCAGCCGCCCGCAGAGGAAAAGCCCCTGGACCTCATCACGGAGGAGATTCTCTTTTACAAGCGCCAGGCCGGCGGCGCCATTATCGAGATCGGGAAACGATTGCTGGAGGCCAAGGCCCAGCTGAGCCATGGGGAGTGGCTGCCCTGGCTGCGGGAAAAAGTGGACATTTCGGAACGGCGTGCCCAGGAATTTATGCAGATTGCAAGGGAGTATTCCAAATCCGCGGAAATCGCGGATTTGGGAGCATCCAAAGCCTTGGCGCTCTTGGCTTTGCCGGAATCTGAGCGGGCAAATTTCGTGGCTGAGACCCACACCGTGAACGGGGTGGAAAAGACAGCCTCGGAGATGACGGCCAAGGAGCTGAAAGAGGCCATCCAGGCCCGGGACCGGGCCCTCTGGGAAGCCCAGGAGGCGGATGCCCGGGCCAAGTCGGCAGAGGAGAGCCGGGCCAAGATGGAGGCGGACATGCGCCAGCTCAAGGAGCTCCAGCAGCGGGCCCGGGAGGCCGAAGAGGAGAAGGCCCGGCAGCTGCAGGCGGCGGAGGAAGAGCTCCAGGCCCTGCGCAGCCGCCCGGTGGAAGTAGCGGTGGAGACCCGGGACGCCACACCGGAGCAGCTGGCCTCCGCCCGGGAAGAGGGCGCCCAGCAGGCCCGGGAGGAAGCGGACAAGGCCCACCGGAAGGAACTGGAGGAGATGGAGCGCAAAGCCCAGGACAACGTGAAGAAGCTCCGGGAGGAGCTCAAACGGGCCCAGTCGGAGTCCCGGGATGCCAATATCCGGATGAAGGAGGCGGAGCAGGCGGCAAGATCGGCGGAAAAGAAGGCAGCGGATGCCGCCCGCCTGGCCAAGGCCAGCGCCAATGAGAATATGGTGACATTCCGGGTGCTCTTCCAGTCCGCCCAGGATACCGTGAACCGCATGGCGGACGCTGTGGGGAAGGAAGGCGCGGAGAACCAGCAGAAGATGCGCGCGGCCCTCCGGGCACTGGCCCAGGCCATTGAAAAGGCGGCGGGAGCATGAAAATTGAAGCGCCCTGCCGCCTGGGGGAGCGGTTTGACTGCCGCAAGTCCTATTCCAACGGGCGGTTCACCCTGACGGGCCTGACGTTCTTTTACTGGGAGTCCAGCCTGTTCCCGGGCACCACCCTCTGCGGGAAGCGGGATGCTCAGAACCGTCTGGAGAACTCCACGTTTTTTGAGCCCGGGGATGCCGAGAGCGGCGTCCGGATCTCCTTTGAGGTGCCGGACGCCATCGTGATTCCCGGGTACCCGCTCTCTGAGCTGGGTCTGGCCACCAAGGCCGTGGGGCACCTGGCGGGGCTGTCTCTGACGGAGGAGGGGTGGGCCTGGTCCGTGGCATACGGCAAGGACTATGGAGGGCCCCTGGAGCGGGGCCGGACGGAGGAACTGGACCGGATGTTTGAGCCGGTGTTGCCCCTCCATGCGGTACAGGTGAACTGGAAGGAATTTTTGCTGTAAACATGAGCTGTTATGGGTGTAAGTGCAATTACTGCGTGTACAACGTGGAGTTGGAATCATGGTACATGACGCCGGGCGAAGTGCAGAACGTGGAAGATCTCTGCTACTGCTGCGATGAGTGCAGGCACTTTGACGGGGACTTTATACGGAAAAAGAGCCAGTATCGCGCAGAGTGCGGGAAGTACCGCCCAGCAAAGAAGTACCTGGAAGCCGTGGCCGTGGCCAGTGAGCGAAAAGCGAAAAGGCGCCGGGCTATGTTTATGCTGATTGCAGGAGCAGGCCCGGAAGAAGGAAGTGAAAAGAAGGAATGAAACCGATTTTATTCAACACGGAGATGGTGCGGGCCATCCTGGAGGGGCGGAAGACTGTCACCCGGCGGCCCATCAAGCCCCAGCCGGCCGGAGAGCTGCGGAGGATGGGGGCGGATTCCTGCTACCCGGGGTGCTTTGCAGAAAATGGAGAGGACCGGGTCTACCGGCCACCGTACATGGCGGGGGATGTCCTGTATGTGCGGGAGACGTGGCAGGCGGTTTATGAAACTGAGTGGAGCGAAGAGAATCCGTATACAGGGGAAAATATCAGAAAACTGATATCAAACTTTGACAGCATTCCAAAGGTGGAAGCAGGTATTTCATCAGAGTGTAAAAGCGACCCGATGAAACCAAGGATGAAATACTTTGTGTTTAAAGCCAGCAATATCCAATACACGGACAGTGAAAATGGGTTGATTTGGCGTCCTTCCATCCACATGCCCCGGGTGGCCGCCCGGATCTTTCTGCGAGTGACGGCGGTGAGAGCGGAACGGCTGGGATGGATGGAAAAAGAGGATGTACTGCGGGAAGGAGTCCAGCTGAAATATGACGCGGAAGGGTGCCGCTGCGAATGGGAGAGCGAGGGGTGCAGGGAAAAGCCTTGCCCGAATAGGGAGGGTTATATCACATTCTGCCACCTCATCCCATTTTGGAAAGTCTGGGACAGCACGATAAAGGCAGCGGACCGGGAGACCTACGGCTGGGAGGCCAACCCCTGGGTGTGGGTGATCGAGTTTGAGAGGATCAGCAAAGAGGAGGCAGCCGATGGGACTTAATCTTTGTGAACGGTGTGCGGCGGATTGCCGCCATGAAAAGAATCCCTATGAAATTGTGGTGCAGTGCGGAGCGTTTCAGCCGCCTATGACCAACGGAGACCGTATACGGTCCATGAGCGATGAAGAGCTGGCGGAGCATATTTGGAAGAAATACGGATGCCCAAACGGGAAAAACCATGTTACATGCGGATATATTGGAGATTGCAAAAATTGCTGGATTGACTGGCTCCGCCAGCCAACAGAGGGGGGTTGACGGTGGCGATCAAGAACTACACAACCACCATTGATGTACATAAAAGCCTGGGAGAGATCCAGGCGGCGCTGTCCGGTCATGGAGCCAGAAAGATCATGCTGGACTATGACGAAAACGGACAGCCGGTGGGTATTGCGTTTGGCATTGAGACGCCCATGGGGCCTAGGGGATTTCTCCTGCCGGCCAACGTGGCCGGTGTGCGAGCTATATTCGACCAGCAAAAAGTAAAGGCGCCATCTGGTCAGGCGGAACGGACGGCCTGGCGCAATGTCCGGGACTGGATCATGGCGCAGATGGCTATTATCGAGGCCGGACAGGTGGAGATGGAGGAGGTTTTCTTTCCTTATCTGACCGACCAGAAGGGTAGGACGCTGTACCAGATTTACCAGAGTGGACAGCTGGCTATTGGGGCCGGATTGGAGGACTGACATTGAAAAAGAAGAAGCACAGGGCCCGGGCGGTGATTGCCACGGCGCCTTGCGGGGCCCAGGAGGCATATCCTTCCGTGTCTGCGGCAGCGGAGCAGATCGGCGGGCAGGTATCCCGCATTACATACGCCTGCAGGACGGGGACCACATACCGGGGAATTTCCTGGATGTATGCCGATGAGGAGGCGAGACCATGAAAAGAGAAATCAGAGAGGCGGCGGTCTATGCTGCCGTAAGTCTTGTGGTATTGCTGCTGGCGGCCTGGAACTTCTGGCTGCGCCAGGCGGCGCTGGGCGGCCTGGTTCTGGTGGTGGGCTGGGGATGCCTGGCGGTGAATTCTTTTCTCCTGGGGGCCCGGTATGGACTGAACAGAGCCTTTGACCGGGCCCGTAAAGATCCGGGGGTTCCGGGGCGGCGGAAAGCTCTGACACAGGAGTTCCGATGCCCGGGCTGCGGATGTACCCAATTTACCAGGGCCGCCGGAGCGCATATCTGCATCTGCTGCGGTGCAGTCATCACAAAGGGCAAGGAGGCAGACCGGCATGGGGAGAGCGAAATGTGAGCGGTGCATGTTCCGGGCACAGGCCGGTGCTGCGTACCAGTGCGACTACTGTGCCATCACCGGGCATACCCGGCTGGCCGCTCCGCCGGAAACGTGCCGGCACTTTCAGGCGGGAGCGCGCATCGAACGCAACCAGGAGAACAAGGCTGCGTTCGTGGAAGCGACGCCCCGGCCCAAGGTGCGGCGCGGCGGATCCCAGCCCAAATATGACTGGGGATACGGCAGAGCGCTCTACGACCAAGGGAAAAATGACGTGGAGATCAGCAGAGAGCTGGGCTGTGCTCCGGACACAGTGCATCGATGGCGCAGGAAACTGGGCCTGCCGGCAAATGCCGGCCCCAGGGGAAAGCCCGTCAGGCAGGAGGCATCTGTATGAAAAAGGAACCGCCCCGTTTCGGGGCGGTATCCTCAAAGATCCTCCAGATCGGCTGCGGGAAGGTCATTTTTCAGATTGTCCCGTCCAAGATCTGTGTCGATCACAGGATAGATCTTGGCCGGAATCGGTTTTTCGATCCGGTCCGGGCCGGGCCTGGAGATTCCGGGCTTTTTCTTGTTCATTCCGATACCTCCAACGGAGTTTCAGGTTTGCTGCTCCGCCTTTTTCTGAGAATCCCTGTTTTGGTAATACTCTCCGATTTTGGTGAGCATGCCCAGGGAGCACAGATCGATGCCGGAGCGGTTAATGGCGGCTTGAATGTCAGCGGGAAGCGTGTTCCAGTATGCTTCCATTTTAGGGTCTTGATATTTCATACGATCACCGCCTTTAGGATGTCCAAAGGGATGAGATTTATCAAAAAAATTCGAAAGGAGACGAAACGATGACGGGACTGCGGGACCCGGAGGTATACATCCCAAAGTTTTTGAAGATCCGCACCAAGGAGGGGAAGATCACCGCCCTGCGGCCCAAGCCCGCCCAGCAGATGCTGCTGGACGCGGTGAAGCGGGAGCGGGAGGCCGGGCGGCCGCCCCGTATCCTGATTCTCAAGGCCCGGCAGCTGGGCCTTTCCACCATCACCGAGGGGATCATGTTCCAGGACAGCGCCACCCGAAAGCTGGTGCAGACCCTGATCGTGGCCCACCGGGACGACTCCACAACCAAGCTCTTTCGCATGAACAAGCTGTTTTTCGATTACCTGCCCCGCCAGCTCCAGCCCATGTGCAAGCACTCCAACGCCAAGGAACTGGTGTTCGAGAACCCCACCCGGGATCCTGCGGAGAAGCGGCGGCGGCCGGGGCTCATGTCCTCCATCCGCTGCGTCACCGCCAACGACGGCATGGGCCGAAGCGAGACCCTCAACAACGTCCATCTTTCGGAGTTCGCCTTCTGGAAGGGAAACAAGAACGAGATTCTGGACGGCGTGATGCAGGCGGTGCCGGCGGAGCTCAACACCCTGGTGGTCATTGAGTCCACTGCCAACGGCTACAACGAGTTCAAGGACCTGTGGGATGGGGCGGTGGCTGGAGAAAACGGCTGGGTGCCGCTGTTCATCGCCTGGTTCCATGAGCCAAAATACCGCATGGAGGTAACCGAGGGGACCGTCTGGGACGAGGAGGAACGCGCTCTCATGGAGGCCTACCACCTGGACCCGGAACAGATGGCCTGGCGGCGGTGGTGCATCGCCGTCAACTGCCACGGGGACAAGCGGAAATTCCAGCAGGAATATCCCTCCACCCCGGAGGAGGCCTTTCTGTTCTCCGGCACGCCGTTCTTTGATAACGAGGACATTCTGCTGCGGCTGGCCGCTGCACCTGAACCGGCGGACGTGGGGACCTTTACCTATCCGGAGCCGGAGGCCGGGGAAGCGCCTGCCGGATGGGCGTGGAGCTCCGACCAACGGACCGGCTTCATCCGGGTATTCGCGCCGCCGGAGCCGGGGGCGCCCTACGTCATCGGCGGCGATACTGCCGGAGAGGGCAGCGACAAGTTCACCGCCTGGGTGGTGGATAATCGCACCGGCACCCAGGTGGCGGAGCTGGAGTTCACGTTTTCCGAGCTGCTCTATGCCCGCCAGATCTACTGCTTGGGCATGTGGTACAATGCCGCCCTCATCGCCGTGGAGACCAACTTCTCCACCTACCCCGAGCGCAAGCTGGAAGAGTGGAACTATCCCAATCTCTATGTCCGGGAGCGGTTTGATACCTACACCCGCAAGAGCGTGAAGGCCTTCGGCTTCCAAACCACGCCCCAGACCCGGCCGGTGATCCTGGCAGGCCTCCACGCAGTGATGGAGGAAACGGCGGAGCTGGTGGTGAGCCGGAACACCCTGCGCCAGATGCTCCACTTCGTTTACAACGAGGACCGCAAGCCGGAGGCAGAGGAGGGAGAGCACGATGATCTGGTGATGGCAGCGGCCATCTGCCACTTTGCAAGGACCCAGCAGCGGGTGACCATGGAGCATCAGGATGCCGGAGACACCTCGCACTGGACAGAGGACATGTGGGAGGATTACCGGGCGGCGGATGAAGCCGGAAAGCGGCGCCTACGGAAACTCTGGAGTGGAACCAAGTAAAAAGAAAAGGCCCAGGCCGGGCCTTCAAAATAAGGAGGAATTATCATGAAACAGTACATCGGAACGAAGATCATCGAGGCGGAACCTGCGTACCTGGTCGACGGGGAGATCTATCCGAAATCCTGGCCGGTACCCTCCATGTGGGACTTTGATCGTCTGCAAGACGGCTATAAGGTCATCTACCAGGACGGATATGAGAGCTGGAGTCCCAAGGACGTGTTCGAGGCGGCATACCTGCCGCTGACCGTCAATGCGAAGCTGCGCACCGATGCCCCCAGCATCAGCCAGGAGATGGTAGATGATTTCATCAGGGGAACGGAGGTCATCACCATGGGGGACAAAACCACTGTGGTACGGGCGGTGCTACGCAACGGTTTTGAAATCGTGGAATCCAGCGCCTGTGTCAGTGCGGAGAACTATGACGAGGCCCTGGGTGCTCAGATCTGCATGAAACACATCAAGGATAAGGTGTGGATGCTGCTGGGCTTCCTGCTCCAGACGGCGGTACACGGGATCAAGTGAGGAGTAACAAAGATGAAAAAGGCAATGCTGTCCCAGCCTATGGCGGGAAAGAGTGAAGAGGAGATCGTGGGGACCCGAAACCGGGCAATTTCTGCCCTGGAAGCCCAGGGCTATGAGATCGTGAACACGCTGTTCACGGATGAATGGTACAGCAGAGAAAACATGGAGGCACGGGGCGTGGTGCAGATCCCGCTGTGCTTCTTGGCCAAGTCACTGGAGAACATGTCTTTGTGCCATGCGGCCTACTTCTGCAAGGGCTGGGAGCAGGCCAGAGGATGCCGCATCGAACACGAGGCGGCGATGGCCTACGGGCTGACCATCCTGTACGAGGAATGAACGCGCGGCCGCCGGGCCGCGCCGGGGGCCATGGATATGACCTCCGGCGGAGCCCGGTGAAAGAATGGTCATTCCTTAATAAGTTCTGGGACAGAGATCTTTTCCAGAGAATGTTTAGTTTTCCGACAGAACAACGGCTGTACCTGCACATAGCGATTACCAAAAATATCGTTGAAAAAGATTCCAATATGATATTGGACTAGGTAATGCTCGTCAGCGTCGGGAGGGATTTGAACGGATAACATCAGTGATTTGCTTTCGTTGGAACCAATGCTATTCAGCGGGATTGCGCCATCCTGAGAGATGTTCAGACAAGCCACCGAGACATTTAGCGCCGGGCCATGGCCTATGTTATGAAATGTCAAGCAGATAAAACCAGAGTAGGACGCATCTAACTGATTGGCTTTTTCTGCATATTCGCCTGGGTCATGAGAAGAAAATACTTCATGAAGACCTTTGTCTTGATTTAAGAGCACCATGCCAGAGAGATCAAAGAACGCGTCCAGTTGGGCAGCATAAAGTCGCACGAAACTATCCTCGCAGGCAATTACCGGAAGGGCAGCGAGACGGCGGCTCTTTTCACTCTCCTCATGCTGACTGCGTGCTTCCCGGCGGTTATCATACAGGGCGGCCAGAGCCGGCAGACAGCCGATGGCGCCGCCAAGGTAGCCGCCCCAGAAGTCCAGCCAGGAGGGACCGTCCAGGGATTTGTCCGCTGATGGAATGGAGAAACCCATTGCAATGTTAATGACGATAGCAAGCAGAAGAATACCCAGGATATAGAGAAAAATCCAAAGGGGAAGTTTTCCTTTTTTCAAGATGGGACACCTCCGGTGGTTTTTTACCCAATATAACCTGATATCCAATATCTGTAAAGTTACATATGACACATTTCTTTTCATTTTGATACGCGCACGCGCGTATCTGCCGGGGCTCTTCAACGCCTAAGTTTGCGGGGAAGCAGATTTACGCGGTAGAAGATATAGGACTCAGACATCCCAACATGGGAAATCCGGAAGAGGATGCAAGAAAAGACAAGGGGCTTTGCGCGGAGGGGCGCGCGGGTACTTCTGCTTTTATCGCGCGGGAGGGGAGAGACAACATGCCAAGAGAGACACAGGGACAGGAGGGACTGTACATGGTGACAAAGATCATTTCCGGCACCGTAGTGGAGCGGCGCAAGACCCGCATCACCCGACGGCCCGCCAAGCGGGGGAGCAGAGTCCGGGGCAACAGCAGAGAGAAGAAGATCGTGGGAAACCGGGAGTACGCCAAGCTGGCCCTGGCCCGGGTCCTCAACTGCAACTTCGCCCCCGGGGATCTGTGGCTCACCGCCAAGTTTGATCCCCGGGGCCTGGAGGAGATCGGCGGGACCTATGATGGGGCCAAGGCCGCCGGAAAAAAGTTCATCGCTCGGCTGGTATACCGCCTGCGGAAGCTGGGCCTCACCCCCAAATGGGTGCTGGCTCCCTCGGAGATCGACGGAGAGACCGGGGAGCTGGTGCGGCCCCATGTACATATCGTCATCAGCGGCGACGCTTTCTCCCTGCGGGACAAGCAGCTCTACCTGGGCGCGGAGCCCGTAGATGCCATCTGGGGCCTGGGATGTGTGGATGTGCAGTTCCTGCGCCACCAGGCGGACTACAAACCCCTGGCAGACTACATCGTCAACCAGAGCCGGGGCGTGCCCGACGAGAAAAAGTGGACATGCTCCCGGAACATGAAAAAGCCCATCGTTCGCCGGGAGGTGGTCACCAGCGGCGGCCAGCTGCGTGTCCCCGCAGGTGCCCTGGAGCTGCCCGGCACCCGGTATGACCCGGAGAAGGGGCAGAACTTCGTGCGCTACATCCCCAGGACAAAAGACCCCAGAAGCAAGATCGGCGGCCACAAGGAGATGGCCCTGGCCCTGGCCGGTGAAGAAGGGGGCGGCGGCGATGGGGTTTAAGAAATTACGCGGTGTCAACCTCCCGGAGGAACAGCAGGGGCTGATCCGCTACACCTGCCTGACCTGGGACGAGCAGCCCCAGTACGTCCAGAAAAAGATCCGGCGCCTCTGCGAGCAGTGCGGAGGCGCTGAAAGTGCTGCCCTGTGGGAGGTCATGTGCACGAAACGGAGCATCACCGCCATCGCCCAGGCTCGGTTTACTTCCGAGAGCGCTCTGTACCGGATGCGGAAGCGGTTTTACGAAAGCTGGTGAACCGCGCTGAACGTCAGACAGCCGGAAACCCATTGCGCCGGAAGCAATTCCGGCGCTTTTTTCTGCCCGGAAAAGTGGTGATAACTGGAGGTTATGACATGCTAGACTGTGATAAACAGGAATGATTTCCCGGGGCAAAGGAGGCAGAGACCATGGCAGAAGAGCGCAGCGTGGAGGAGCTGGGGCGCAGACTTCGGCCCCGGGAACGCCAGTTCGTCCGGGAGTATCTCCAGGACCTCAACGGGACGGCGGCGGCCATCCGGACCGGGTACAGTGAAAAGAGCGCCGCCAGCCAGGCAAGCCGCCTGCTGCGAAAGCCGGAGGTCCGGGAATACCGGGACGCCCTGCTCCAGGAGCAGTTCGACGCCATCGGCGTAACGAAGCACTCCCTGGCGGCCGCGGTGTGGGAGGTATACCAGCGGTGCATGGAGAAAAAGCCGGTGCTGGAGTGGGACAACGCCACCCGGGAATGGGTGGAATCCGGCTTTTGGCAGCTGGACAGCAAGGGGGCTCTGCGGGCTCTGGACCTGCTCTCCAAGATGCTGCCGGGGCTCCGGCAGGAGGATGACGGCGGCAGCTATGAGGACCTTTTGGACCAGGAATAAGCGGGAGGCAGATATGGACAACACAGAAGATATGCCCCGGAAGCGAAAAGAGCGCCTCTGGTACTGGCAGAACGTTGTGAAGCTGGACGAGGAAGCATGGCAGAGCGTCCGGGACAACATGGATAAACAAGAGCGGCTTTTGCGGGGCACCGCTGCCATCACTGCCCCGGACGGAACCACGGCGTCCAAACAGGCCGGGTACAAGCGGAACCTGGTACAGGAGATCATCGAGACGGAGGTGGACTCCAACATCCCCCAGCCCAAGGTGACGGCCCTATACCAGGAGGATGAGGACCTGGCCCGGATCATTGAGGACATGCTCCGCAACGAACTGGACCGGCTGCCCATGGAGGTCATCAACGACCTGCAGGAGCGGGTGACCCCCACCCACGGCGCGGATTTTTTGTGGGTGGACTGGGATCAGACCGTATGCACCCACACCACCCTGGGAGACACGAAAGTGCGGGAGATCCATCCCCGGCAGTTCGTCCCCCAGGCGGGGGTTTACGACATCGACGAGATGGAGCACTTCTGCATCAAGATCCCCCGCACCTGGCAGTACATCCTCCGCCGCTACCACAAGGATGTCCGAGAAGAGGACGAAGAGGACCGGGGGGTTCGATCCCAGGTGGATGAGGCCGTGCCGGACGGAATTGTGACGGAGTATCTGGTGTTTTACCGCAATGACCGGGGCGGTATCGGCCGGTACAGCTTTGTGGGGGACACGGAACTGGAGGATCTGGAAGACTGTCAGGCCCGGCGGAGGAACATCTGCAACGGCTGCGGCGCGGAGGGAAACGGCGTCAAGTGCATGCACTGCGGCGGCACGGACTTCCGCAGCGAATTGCAGGAATATGAGGAGCTGACGGAGGAGCTGACGCTCTTTGACGGCACCGTGCTTTCCGCCTGGGAGGATGAAACCGACGAATACGGATTGCCGGTACCCGATGAGACGGAGCCGCCGGAGATCCTGAACGTGCTGGGCGGCGGTCTTCCCGGTATGAGTGGAATCGGCGCGGCGGTAGTGGCCAGGACCACCCGAAAGCGGCCCCGGCGGATCCCCTGCTATACCCCGGGGATGTACCCTATCGTGATGCGCAAAAACGTTTCCATGGCCGGCCAGCTGTTGGGCGGATCTGACGCCGACGCCATTGCCGGGCAGCAGAATGAAATGAGCAAGATCTCCGGCAAGCTCTCCACCAA
>PPYF01016854.1_pt1 | contig 35533 bp, 34 predicted proteins | sample 1559871 | NCBI WGS metagenome assembly PPYF01 (sample SAMN08240021, study PRJNA423297) | Human gut metagenome, whole genome shotgun sequencing project.
TTTCAAAGTACCAACTTGCGTCTTAGTGACGCAACGTTTTATATCTTACTCGCTTGTTGACTTCTTGTCAACAAGTTTTCTGATATTTTCTTTTTGCCTCCGCGAGACTTGCTTGTCTCACGCGGCAACAAATATTAGTATACTAGCTTTTTTTGATTCGTCAAATTTGCTTTTTCATTCGTTTTATGATTGGCGCACCCGGCCGAGTTGTTGTTGCTCAGCTTTCTCCTTCAGCGGCAATAAATCGGATTAACAGCATTTTTCCTTCTTTTAACAAAGGATTGTTCTTATTTTGCTTGCTTTTCCCGAAAAAAGCAGAGAAAATTTCTGCGATTTTTTCTAGAAATCGGCAAAAGAAGCTGGGCAAAAGAAAAATGGCGACCTAAGTCACCATTTTCTTCACTCCATCATACTCTTTTACCCCAGTTTTTTCTTTTCTCTCTACATTCTTCAAATCTCTATATTTTTATCTCTGCAGTTTGGCAACCAGCTTGTTTGGCAAAACGAAGCTCTGGCTGCCCATGGACATTGGGCCAACTTCACCTTGGTTGAAGACGATAACCACCTGGTTCTTCTTGTTGATGTAGAACTGCTGCTTCTTCTTGATCTGGCTGAAGCCGTCCGGATTGCCATTTTCCTTGAGGAAGTAGCTCTTGTTCTTGTCAGCCTTCATTTCCTGCTTCATCTGCTTAATGATGTTCTGGCTGATGGCCTTTTGGTAGTTGCTGCCGCTCTTGAACAAGTCCCCCAGCTTGACCTGCTTGCCGCTGGCCTTGCTGAAGACGTAGTATCGGCTACTTTCCCCGCTGTCAGCTTGCGTTTGCACGGCTGTCAGCTTGACCACGTACCAGTAGCGGTTGTTAGTCACTTGCTTGGTCTTGACCGTCAAAGAACCATAGCCGCCCTTCTTCAGAGATGCCTTGAATTCCTTGGTCAAACGGTCAGTTTCCTGGGCAATTTCCCGGTTGACTGCCTGGCTGCTCTTCTTGGCCTCCTTGGTTGCCGGCCCGGTTACCCCGCTGACGGCAACTTTATCAACAGAAATATCGGCTGAATGCTTGCGGCTTTCATAGTGGTAATCACGGAAGGTCACTAGCTTGAAGTAGTTCCCCACAACTGGCAAGTTCTGCATGGCATTAGCCACCTGCGGACTCGTGTTTGGCAAAGACACGCTGAAAGCAGCCGCGGCCGCGATCCCTACCACCAGGCGGACCCACGGCTTGCGCTTGGCTGACAAAGGAATAACCTTCTTTTGCCCCCGGCTGGCTGCTGCCTCCACGATGTACTCAGTCTTGATTCCGCCCATTGCATCCATTAAGTCAGTGTTTTTCATAATAATATCCCCTTTAAATATACTTTTCTTCCTGCAGCTTTTTGCCCAGCTTGCGGCGCATCCGCAATAATGATACCTTGACAGCCGACACGGTCATCCCGTTAGCTGCCGCAATATCGCTGACAGCATCCATGTAAAAATACCGCTGAACAAAAATAATTCTTTTTTCTTTTGGCAGGCCTGCCAGAAAATCATTGATGATCTCCGTCAAAGCGCTGCTCTCAATCCCTTCCAGCTCTGCCTGCCCCTGGACCGCGCCGGATAACTCTCCAATTTCATCCAGCGAGGTGGTATATTGATTCCCAGCTCGTTTCTGCCGCTTTTGGTCGCGGACCATGTTCAAGGCTCCGTTGCGCGTGACGCGCCCCAGGTAGGCCAAGAGGCTCTGCGGCCGCTTCGGCGGAATCGTGTTCCAGGCTTTCAGCCAAGTATCGTTCAGGCACTCCTCAACGTCCTCCTTATCCCGCAAGATGTTGCGGGCAATCGTTGAGCAGTATGCCCCATATTCACTCTGGACTGAAGTGAGCGCAGCTTCGTCTCTGGCGAAGAACTGCCCGATGATTTCAGTTTCTCTCACTGTCTTTTTCCATCCTTTTACTTTTTGCTTTTCGAGGCCCTCATCTCCTCTACCCTAATAGACACCTAAGGGAGCTGAAAGGTTACACTTTTGCAAAAAGTTTTTTAGAAAAATTTTCCACGCAAAAAGGAACCCCTCCGCGGAGTTCCTTTTAGCACTAGTGCCACTTAACTTCTGGCGTGATCTTGGTCATGCCGTGCATGTATGGACGCAAAGCTTCTGGTACGGTAACCGTGCCGTCTTCGTTTTGGTAGTTTTCCAAAATAGCGGCAACCGTCCGGCCGACAGCCAGGCCTGACCCGTTCAAAGTGTGGGTCAGCTTAACCTTGCCGTCTTCGTCACGGTAACGGATTTGTGCCCGGCGGGCCTGGAAGTCAGTACAGTTGGAGCAGGATGAGATTTCCCGGTAAGTGTCCTGGGCTGGCATCCAGACTTCCAAGTCGTAAGTCTTGGCACTGGTGAAGGATGCATCCCCGGTTGACAAGGCTACAACCCGGTATGGCAGACCCAGCTTTTGCAGCAGGTGTTCAGCGTTGTGGGTCAGGTTTTCCAGTTCCTTCCAGGAGTCTTCTGGCTTAACCACCTTGACCATTTCTACCTTGCGGAATTCGTGCATCCGGATCAGGCCCCGGGTGTCGCGGCCAGCTGAACCAGCTTCACTTCTGAAGGCTGGTGACAAAGCAGTCACATTGATTGGCAGGTTCTTGCCATCAATGATGTCACCTCTGAAGTAGTTGACCAAAGGAACTTCAGCAGTTGGAATCAAAGTCAGGTTCCGGGCTACTTCCGGGTCGTCGTTGTCAACAATAGTGTAGACGTCTTCCGTAAACTTCGGGAATTGGCCAGTTCCTTGCATTGAGTCATTGTTGACCAAGGATGGGGTGATGACTTCAGTATAGCCTTCGCTGGTGTTTTCATCCAGGAAGAAGTTGTAAACTGCCCGTTCCAGCAAAGCGCCGGCACCCTTGTAGTAAACGAAGCGGGCTGTGGAAACCTTGCTTGCCGCATCCCAGTCCAGGATGTTCAGGTCAGTGCCCAGGTCCCAGTGAGCCTTTGGCTGGTAGTCAAACTTGGTTGGTTCGTTCCAGCGGCGGACTTCTTCGTTGTAGCTTTCGTCAGGGCCAATTGGGTCTGAGTCAGCCGGGAAGTTTGGCAAACGGAGCAGGATGTATTCTTGCTTTTCCTGCAATTCGTCAACTTCCTTGTCCAATTCCTTGATCTTGGCGCCGACTTCACGCATGTTGGCGATTGCTTCACTGGCGTCTGCCTTTTCCCGCTTGGCGGCAGCAATCTTCTTTGAAACTTCGTTTCTTTCTGCCTTCAAGTTTTCACATTGCACCATAGCTTCCCGGCGCTTGGCGTCGATAGCTACCAGTTCATCCAATTGCTCAGGCTTGATGCCCCGAGTTGCCAACTTTTCCTTGGCCCAGTCAAGATTCTTGCGAATGACCTTAATATCCAGCATATATAACCTCCGAAAAAATAAAAAAGCCGGTTCGTCCCAGTCTTGGGACGAATCGGCGCACGGTTCGCGGTACCACCCAGTTTCGGCTCAAAGAGCCGCACTCAGTTGAGCGTTAACGGTGCCCGGCCGTGCAATGATTAATTGCCCACACTAATGAAATCTGGAAGCGACCGCCGTCCGCTCTCAGCATACGCGGACTCTCTGTCGGCAGTCTAGGGATTTCATGTTTGTCTCTATTCTATGCTATTCGCTCCGTTTTAGCAAATAATACTTGGCTGAAAAATCCAAAAAAGGCGGAATTTGCCGGTAATCGACTTCATACATCTGCCGAAAGCCCAGCTTTTGCAATAAATGCTGGGGCCGCAAATTGTTCGCCCGGCAGCCGGCCCAGATTTCCTTGATCTCCGGATCTTTAAAAGCCTCCCCTAAGAGGCAGTTGATGCTTTCAGTCATGTAGCCCTGCCCCTGGTACTTTTTATCCAGTAAAAAGCCCAGCTCCCGGGACTGGCCATCCCGGGGGTACAGCTCCAGCAGACCGATCGCCTGGCCCTTTTTCAAGCAAATCATGTAGCTGGCCGGCCGCTGCTGGTAGGCCAAGGCTCCTTCTTCAGCTTCTGCCAGATTCCGGTAATGGGCAAAGCCTGCCGTCTCCTGGTAATAGGGATCCTGCCCCCAAGACAAAAGCAGCTCAGCATCTTCCGGCCCGACCGGCCGCAAATATATCCGCTCACTCTCCATCACATCAGCCTCATGATCCAGCGGGCCCCGTAGACCAGGCCCAGGCTGTAGGCCGCGATAGTCCAAGGCTTGCAGAGAACAATAATCCAGAAGTAGGTCCAGGGCTTCATCTCCGTTAAACCCGCTAAAAGGCAGAGCAGGTCATCCGGAGCAACCGGGGCCAGGATGCAGATGGCGAAGAACCAGTTGAACTTCTTTTGGTTCTTAGTCCACTTGGTATACTTCTCCAAGCTCTCTTCTGACACGATGTGCAAGATGAAGGACTTGCCGTAGTAGCGGGCCAGGAAGAAGTTGATCAAGGAGCCGATGACGATCCCTATATAGTTGTAGATAAAACCGGGCCCGGCGCCGAAGAAGACGACCCCGGCCAAAAGGGAGACCCCGCCGGGGATAATCGGGATCACGACCTGGATGATCTGAATCAAGACAAAGATGATGGGGCCGAGGATCTTTTTGCCAGCCAGATAGGCGCTCATCTTGGCCTGGCTGGTAAAAATCCCCAGCTGGTACCAGTAGATGCAGAGGCCAATGATCACGATGGTTGAAATAATGGTCAGCCGGTTGATCAGCTTGCGGCTTTGTTCGTAACTCATGGTCTTTTCCCCCTAAAAACAATTCCAGGATAATTTTAGCAAAAAGCCTCCAGCAGCCCCACCAGTTTGCTTCAAGCTTTACCCAAACTTATCCAAGTTCCTTGCAAAAAAAGACAAAAGACAAGCAGAAATTATTGCTTTGAGTATATAATTAAGTTAAAAGCAAAGATCAGAATTCAAATTAGATCAGAAAGGAAAAATGAGATTATGGTTGTGACTGTTAACAATATCGCTTATGACCTTAAGCATGGTCTCAAGACCGACATCTACTATCCCAACGATACCGACTCACAGACAAAAATCCTCATCTTCTGGCACGGCGGCGGCTGGTTCCGGGGGAGCAAGGAAAGCATTAGGGACGTAGCCATCGACCTGGCCAACGCCGGCTTCATGACCTTTGTGCCCGACTACCGGCTGGCTCCAGCGAACCACTTCCCGGCTGCCCACGAGGATGCCCTCAACTTCGCGGCCTGGCTTTTAGCTTCAAACTACACCGACGAAGGCGATGAAAACAATATCGTCCAGATCGGGGCCAGCAGCGGCGGCACCCTGGCTTTGAAGGTGGCCGGCATGTACGGCTTTCCAACCGTCACCTGGTCAGCCCCGGTCGACTTCAGCAGCTGGCTGGCCGACCACCAGGAGGTCAAGCCATCAGTCAATGCTAAAGAAGAACTGGGCTTGACCAAGCAGCAGGCCATCAATGAAGCCTTTTACAAGTACTTCGTCTTGACCTATGCCGGCAGTGAAGACTCCGACCTTTTGGCCGACCTGGACGCTCAGAGCTACGACTACACCAAGTTGGGCCGCCTGCTCATGCTGAATTCTGCGGCTGAACTAACCGACCTGGCCGGCGTTACTGACTTTGCCGGCCGCCTGGCCGGCCGTGGCCACCAGGTTGACCTGGAAATCATCCCCGGCCACGGCCACGCCATGGACTACGGCCGGGAATATCTCCGGGAAAGCATGACCTATCTCAACTATGCCCTCAGTCTGAAAACGGGAAGCGAATAGCCATGATAAACATTGAAAAATTCATCAAAATCCGCAAGTCACTCAAACTCTCCCAAAATGAGCTCTGCAACGGGATCTGCACCCAGTCAACCCTAAGCAAGTTCGAAAACAACGGGCAAATCCCCTCTTTCAAGATCCTCAAGCAGCTCTGCGAGCGGATGAACATCTCTTTATCCGACATCATGCTGACCAGCACGGAAAGTGAAATTGCCCAGAAGCTTTTTTCCGCGGACTTCTACTTTATCACCTACGACTATGACCAGGTCCGCAAGATCCTCAAGCAGGTCAATGAGAAAAAGATCCGCGATAAGCAGGACCTTCTGCACTACAACTACCTCTGCGGGCAGCTGGCCCTGGACGGGGACCACAACGATGTTTCAGCCCTCTTCTATTTCAACAATATCTTGACGACGGACAACCTCAAGGCCGACAACATCTACCGCCTCTTGGCCCTTAAGGGCTGCAGCCAGGTTTACGCCAGCCAGGACATGGACAAGGCCTCTCACTACTTTGACCAGATCCTGGGCCAGATCAAGAAAGTCGAAATTAAGGACAGCCTAAGAGAACTCCAGGTCATGTCCATATTGACGGCAGCCGGTGAATTCTATGGGCAAAACGGCCAGTACAAGCACGCTGACGACCTGCTCAACTACGCCTACGAACTGGCATCGAGCCACCATGTGGTCTACTTTTTAGCCCGGGTCGTTTACCAGCTGGCTCTGGACGACTTGGCCCAGAAGCGGTCCCTAAATACTGCCCTGGAGCACTTGCATGACTCCCTGGCCTTCGCCCGCCTAAACAAAAACGAGGTCATCCTCAAAGAAGGTGGCAAGCTCCTTAAAGAACTTGAAGAGAAAGCATAAGAAAACGGTCAATCTCGCGATTGACCGTTTATTTTTTGCCTTAAATAGTGCCGTAGCAAGTCAGCGGCCGGCATGGGCAGTTGTTAAAGTCGTAAGTCTTTAAGAGTTCCAGTTCCTGGTCACCCTTGATAAAAGCAGTTGCCCCTTCAGACAGCATCAAGTTCATGATTGGCTTCTTTTCCGGCTGGTTAGTGAAAGGCACGATGATGACCGGCTTGTTCTGCGCCCGCAAAAAGCCGATTTCAAAGGCGCAGCCGTCATCCAGTTCATCCATGTCGTAGAGGAAGACCCCGCAGTTGGCCATGGACAGGCCGTTGATGTCGTTTTGGTAGGTCTGCTGCTTCCAAAGCAGGCTGCGTTCGTCGCCAAAGCCGACATTCGGGTCTTCAGCCGGGTCGGTTACCTGCTGGTCAAAGGGAAAGTGGACATGTTCAACCGTCGGGTTGGCCGCCAGGTATTCGCGGACCTGCTTGGCCCGGGCTTGATGGTGGTCACGGTGAAAAGATGAACCTAAATAAATACGTGCTGTTGCCGTCATGAATCCTCCTAGTGGACGCTTAAATAATCTAACATGGTGTAAATGGCGCGCTTGTTGGCGCTTGGCAAAGGCTGGGCCAGAATCTCAGCCGGAGTCTGGTGTAAGTCATTGCCGCTTTCAGCGTAGGCGCCGTCATTGATGACGATTTCGCGGACATTGTCAGCCAAAGGCTCTAAGTGAAACTGCAGGCCGATCACGTTGCCATTGACCAAAAAGCCCTGGTTGGCCAAGAGGTCGCTGGAATAAAGCAGGTGGCTTTCAGCCGGCATTTCAAACATGTCCTGGTGCCAGTGCAGGGCCAGGAGCTTGTCTGGCAAACCGACAATAGCGTCATTTTGCTTGTAGACCGGAGCCCAGCCGACTTCCTTGTGGGCCGCCGGGTGCACGCTGCTGCCTAAGCAGATGGCAATTTGCTGGGCGCCCAGGCAGATGCCCAGAATCGGCAGGTGTTGCTTGAGGCAGTCCTTGATCAATTGCCGCTCTTCTTCCAGCCAGGGCAGGTCATCGCCCGGACTCATCGGCCCGCCCAAAACGACCAGCATGTCAGTTTCATCAGCTTTCGGGAAGATGCCGAAAGTTTCCGGATGGTATACATAGACTTTATTGCCCCGGTCTTCGGCCCAGGCCTTGATGGCCCCTGGCCCCTCATTCGGGGTGTGCTGCAAAACGTTGATCCGCATAATATCGTCCTTTCAATTTTTAAATATTTTACCATGCTCACTGGATTTTTTCATTAAACGGGAAATTTTTACCAAAAGCTTTGAAAAAATTGCCGTTAAAATATTCCTTCAAATAATAAAATTATTTCACCCTTTAGCTATACCAAAAATCAGAAAGCGGTTTATACTAGAGAAAGGGATATTTGTGAATCTTACACTAGATTAGCGGTAAAAGCCGGTCTGATCAACTTTTAATTCGAAAGGATGAAGAAAACAGCTATGGCAAAATACGAATCAGTGAACCCATATACCAATGAAATCTTCGCCAGCTACGAAAACCCGACTGACCAGCAGATTGAAGAATCTCTGGCCTTAGCCCACGCCCTCTACAAGAAGTGGCGGCATGAAGAGCCAAGCAGCCGGGCAGCCATTTTGAAGGACATCGCGGCCAAGTTCCAGGAAAAGGAAGAAGAAATGGCCAAGACCATGACCCTAGAAATGGGCAAGAAGCTCAGCGAAGCCAAGGAAGAAGTTGAAATCTGCATCGGCATCCTCAACTACTACGCCGACCACGGCCCGGAGCTTTTAAAGCCGGTCGACCTGCCTAACCCATACGGGCGCGCCTACTACTTAAAGCAGGCAACCGGGGTAATCATGGCCTGCGAACCATGGAACTTCCCTCTTTACCAGGTCATCCGGGTCTTTGCCCCGAACTTTGTCGTCGGCAACCCGATGCTGCTCAAGCACGCCCACAATGTACCAAGCTCTGCTGCCCTGGCGGCCAAGATCGTCAAAAGCGGCGGGGCGCCGGAAGGCAGTTTGCTCAACCTCTACCTCAGCTACAGCCAGCTAGACCAGGTCATCGCTGATCCGCGGGTACAAGGTGTCGCCTTGACCGGGTCTGAAAGAGGCGGGGCTTCCGTAGCCGAAAACGCCGGAAAGAACTTGAAGAAGTCCACCATGGAACTGGGCGGCAACGACGCCTTTATCGTCTTGAGCGATGCTGACCCGGCAGTTTTAAAGGCAGCCTTGAGCGACGCCCGCACCTACAACAACGGCCAGGTCTGCACCTCATCCAAGCGGATGATCGTTTTGGCTGACCGCTATGAAGAAGTCCTGGCAGACATGAAGGAGATTTACTCCGGCCTTAAGTGGGGCGACCCGCTGGAAGACTCCACTACCCTGCCGCCGATGAGCTCACAAGCCGCCAAGGAAAAGCTGGCCAAGCAGGTGGAAGCGGCAGTTGCCGGCGGAGCCAAGGTCTACTACGAGTACCCGGAAATTGATGCTCCAGGCGCCTTCAGCCGGCCAATTATTCTGACCGACATGACTAAGGACAACCCAATGTTTGACCAGGAAATGTTCGGGCCAGTCTGCGTGGTTTACAAGGTTAAAGACGAAGCCGAAGCCATCGCCTTAGCCAACGACTCCAGCTACGGTCTGGGTTCTTCCGTCATCTCCAGCGACATCAAGCACGCTGAAGAAGTCGCCAGCCAGATTGAAACCGGGATGACGGTCATCAACGGCCGCTGGATTACTGACGGCAGCCTGCCATTCGGCGGGGTCAAGAAGTCCGGCTACGGCCGCGAGCTCAGTCCTTTGGGCCTGGACGCCTTCGTCAATGAACACCTGGTGATCGACTTTACTGACCAAAACCAGCAATAAGCAGATGTAACTCAATCTCTTTCAACTACACTTACCTTTACTTTTTTCTTTAATCTTTATTACATTACCTACTTTTTAGTGTTTCTTTTGTACTAGTTTTTGCTGCTTAATTCTCAACTTTTAAGTTTTTATTTTTCACGAATCTCCAAGTAGAAAATACCAAGAAAAGGCCGCTGGTCACTCAGACCAGCAGCCTTTTTGTCTGCAAAAAACTATTCTTCACCATTTTGCCCGGGCTTGACCATTGGCTGGAACATGTTGATACCGGCCAAAACCGTGGTCAGGCAACTGACCAGGATCAAGAGGTAGCCGGAAATGCCGATGGCCACGGCATAGCTCTTCAAGCTGGAAACAGCCTGGCTTAAGTAGCTGGCCGCGCTAGTTGTCTGGGCCAATTGGTAAAAGAGGTAGATCAAGACCAGACTTTCGACCAGGGACAAGGCAAAGGCCCGGACCCGGGAGACCCGGGTATTCTGGCTGACGGCCAGCATGATGAAGACTGGCAAGAGCAGGAAGATGGCCAGGAAGAGGTAGAGAATCAAGGCGGGAACGATCTTACCCGCCGCGATCTGCCGGTTGGCGACTTCAAAGAAGACGCTGGCCACGGTCAGCTTGCTGCTGGAGGTCACGAAGCCTGTCCCCAGGAAAAGCAGGACCAGGGTGATCAAACTGGTCAAGAGGATGGAGAGCTGGATGATGCCGAAGTTCCGGGGCTTCTTGGTCTTCTTTTTCACCTTTTCCACCTTGGCTTCAAATTTTGGGTGGGCCTGGGTGAAGTCTTCACTCTTCTCTTCAATTTTGCTTTCCTTGTCGTCAAAGGCATTGAAGACTTTAGAAGCCCCGTTTCCGATATATTCAGTCAAGTTTCGGTCAGCCGTGTATTCGCCCTGGGAGTCCCGGTGGCCGGTCCAGATGAGTAGAGCCATGGAGACGGCAAAAGCCGTCCAGCCCAGGGGCCGGGAGAAGCTCATGATGATCAAAAGACCCACGCCGACCAAGAAGGCGATCGTGGTGTTGTCTCTCATCCACTGGAGCATTTTTTCCGCGGTTGGGTTGCCGGTAAAGGCATTCCGTTCCTGCTTTTGCTGGTAGGCGGACCGGCTGAGCTTGTCAACTGGCTCTTTTTCTAAAGACCGGTCAGCTTCTTCCCGCTTAGCTTCTCTTCTTTCAACATTTTCTTCTACTGCTTCTTCCGTAAAGTAGTCGCGGCGGTATTTTTCCACATTGAATCCACAGTTCGGGCAGGCCTTTTCCTGGCCAGTCAGAGCCTGGCCACAGTTGGGACACTTTTTCATAGTAATCGTCCTTTGCTAGTGTTTCTTTTTCCACATTATAGCATTTTCCTTCCGGAGGCAAAAAAGAACCCGCCAAAGATGACGAGTTCTTAATGCATTATTTAGCTTTCATTTAAGACTTCTTGCCGAAGCTGAGGCCCTTCTTGCGGCCTGCCCACTTAGGCCATGGGAAGCCTTCGTAGGTCAGCTTGGTTGAAGCAGACAGGTTGATCGGCATCAGGAAGACCAGGATGGCCAGACCGATGATGACCCCGATGGCCACTTCGATCAAGGTTGGCACGCCTGATGGGATCAAGGCCGCGAAAGTACCACCCAGGATGACGACGGCTGAGATGACAACCGTCCCGATAGCCGTACATGCCTTCAGGATTCTTGCGCTAGGCAAGGCATGCGGATCGCTGTCACGGTAGCGCATCATGACGAAGATGCTGTAGTCGACCCCGAGGGCGATCAACATGATGAAGGTAAAGAACGGCACGTTCCAAGCCAGGGTGCTCCGGCCCATCACGCCGCTGACAACCCAGCGGGTGATTGACAGAGAACTGATGTAGGCCAAAAGCAGAGTCCCCAGGATGTAGATCGGCTGAAGCAGACTCCGGGTGACGAGGATCAAGGCAATGCCGACACCGATCAGCATGATTGCCATAGTTCTGGTAAAGTCACCGCTGGCCGTGTTCTTGGTGTCTTCGATGGTTGAGCTTTGCCCGCCCATTTCGACTTCAGCCTTGCCCAGGTCGGTCCCCTTGAGGGACTTGCGGGCCATAGCGCTCAAAGCTTGTGAGTGCTCTGCGGCACTTTCAGAACTTGGGTTGCTGTCCAGGATGATGATAATCATAGCACTCTTCTTGTCCGGGCTGAGGAAGACCTTGAGGGACTTCTGCAGGTCGGCGTTGTGCTTCAAGACGTAGCTTGGCACGTAGAAGGTGTCAGAGGCCTTGGACTTGCGCAGGCCGTTCAAGTATGAGCCGGCGGAAACCAGACCGTTGTTGACGGCAGTCAAGCCGCTGGTGATGGCTGGCGTCTTTTCAGCGAGCTTGCTTGCGCCGCTAGAAAGCTGACTGGTACCGGACTGCAGCTTGTCAGCCCCTTCAGCCAGTTGGCTGGAGCCGTTGACGCCTTGCGCCAGACCGCTTTGCAATTGGCTGGCACCGGATTGGAGTTGTCCGGCACCGCTGGTCAAGCGGCTTGCGCCGTTAGCCAGTTGAGCCGCGCCGCTGACGCCGCTGGCCAAACCAGTAGCCAGTTGGCCGGCACCGGAGTTAACCTGGCCAGCGCCGGAGTTGACTTGGCTGGCGCCACTGGCTACAGCAGAAGCACCAGAGTTGACTTGGTTAGCACCGCTGACCAAACTGCCCGTGCCGGAGTAAAGACTTGCGGCACCAGTGTTCAGCTCGCCTGCACCAGTGTAAAGGCTGGCCGCGCCGGAGTTGACTTGGCCGACACCAGTGTAAAGGCTGTTTGCGCCAGTGTTGACCTGGCTGATCCCGTTGTAAAGGGATGCGGCACCACTGTTCAGCTTGTTAGCACCTTGTGACAGGGCCAAAGCACCTGCCATCCCCTTGCTCAAACCGCTGTAAATTGAGTTTGAACCAGTGTAAAGCTTGTGAGCGCCAGTTGCAAGCGCGTCAACTGCTGACTGCATCTGGCCGATCTTGCTCAAGCCAGACTTCAAGCTGCTAATCCCGCTGGCTGCTTGGGTGCTCAAAGTGTTTGAGCCGGAAGCAAGTTGGGAAACAGCTGCCTGCAATTGTTGCACTTCCTTGCTCAAGTCGGCCGTGGAAGCTGCAGAAGTGCTGCTGCCCAGACTGCCGGCACTTTGAATGCCGGAAGCAGCCCTCTTCATATTGGTTGCGGCAGAACCAGCAGTAGTCAAGCCTCTGCCTGCAGTACCCAAACCACTGTTAAGGGTTTCTAATTCCTTTTGCAGTTCTGCCTTCAAAGTTGGATCTGAAACCTTGCTGATTGAGCTTGCCAAGCTACCAGCCGCACCACTTGCAGTAGTCAAGCCGCCGCCGGCAGTGGTCAAGCCGGATTCAAGTGATGAAACTTGTCCTTGTAGGCTTCGCAGACCGCTGACCAGGCTGGAGATCTTGGAAGTGTCGATGTTTGGCACGCTGATTTGGCTGACCTTGCTGTTCAAGCTTTGCAAGCCGTTGTTCAAGTCGGTCAAGCCAGATGACAATTGGTCAAGCTGGTCAGCGTTCAAGGAGCTGGCATTTTCTGACAGCTGGCTCTTCAGCTGGTCAAGGCCGGCAACCAAGGTGTTCATGTTGGCCGTCAAGTCCTTGGCGCCATTGGTCAAGGTCTGAGTGCCAGTGTACAGGCTGTTTGCGCCAGTTGCCAGGTCACTGGTCCCGTTCTTCAAAGTAGTGCTGCCAGTCAAGAGCTGGGAAGTACCGTTCTTCAAAGTACCCGTGCCGGTGTAAAGGCTGGCGGTACCGTTCTTCAAAGTACCAGCACCAGTGTAAAGGCTGGCAGTACCGTTCTTCAAAGTGCCGGCACCGTCTCTCAAGGTTTGGGCACCAGTTGCCAGAGAGCCGGTCCCGTTAGCCAGAGTCTGTGAACCACTGGCCAGGGAGCTGGTCCCGCTCTTCAGCTTCTGGGTACCAGCAGACAAGGTGTTGGCCCCGCTGGACAGCTTTCTAGTGCCGGAGTAAAGGGCGTCTGCCCCAACTGACAGGGTCTTGGTCCCGTTAAAGAGGGTGCCTGCCCCGTCGTAGAGAGCGATTGAACCGTTGTAAAGCTTAACCGTCCCCGTGTACAGGTCCTTGGCCCCGTCACTCAAAGTGCCAGTGCCTTCGTCGAGCTGGTCAGCCCCGTTAGCCAGTTTCTTGGCCCCGCTGGTCACCTTCTCGCTGCCCTTAGTCAATTTGCCGACACCCTTTTCCAACTTGGCGGTCCCGTCGGTAACTGACTTCAGCTGTTTCTTAACGTAGAGCAGCTTGATCTTTTCGTTGTACGGCTCAGTCGCGGACATAACCTTGTCCACGCCTTCAGAATTGCGCAACTTCCGCGTCAATTCGTCGATCAGCTTCAAGTCCTTCTCATTGTCGAGCGTGTGGTCACTCTTGATGTAAAGGTATGACGGCATGGCCATCCCTTCAGAGAAGTGCTTTTGCACCAGGTTCAGCCCTTGCTTGGAAGGTACTGAATCTGAAATTTCCGCCGTGTCGTCGTAGTTCAAAACGTTAGAGTAAGTAACGAAGAATGGTGCAACGACAACCGCTACAGCTGCCAAGAAGACAACGGGCCGCTTCAAAGTAGCGCTGGAAATCCCATGCCACATCTTGCTTGGGTTTTCCCCGGCGAATTCCTTGCTTGGCCAGAACATCTTCTTGCCCAAAGTGGCCATGAAGAAGGGGTTCAAAGTCAAGAGGACGATCAAGAGGACCAGAACGCCGACAGCAACGCCGGAAGCAGACCGGTAAACGGAGAAGTTGGCTAAGCCCAAAGCGGAGAAACCGATCAGAATTGAGGAGCCGGAGTAAAGAATAGTCCGGCCGGCCTTCTTGATCGAGTCCTTCGTGGCTTCAGCCACCCCCAGGCCATTGCCCAGGTCCTCCTTAAAGTGGTTATATAGCAGAATGTTGTAGTCGGTCCCGATCCCGAACAAAACAATCACCATGAAGACCTGGGTGAAGTTGGAGAACGGGAAGTTCACCTGGTTGACCAGGTTGGTCACGATTGAGAAGGAAACCAGGAAGGAAACCCCAACCGTCAAAAGTGACACGAGCGGGACAACCGGTGACCGGAAGACGATGATCAACACGATGAAGATGAAAACCACCGTGATCAGTTCCGTCTTCTTGATCCCTTCACGGATCGAGCTGGTAAAGTCATTGTTGAGGACGTCTGCACCAGTAACGTAGGTTCTTACCCCACTGGTCTTGACAGCCTTGTTGATCTCGTCGTTAACCTGGGAGATGGTCCCGTGGCTCTTGGCGATGTTCATCTGCATGACCCAAGTCGTTCCGTCTTTAGACTTGAGCAGCTTCTTGGTCGCGATGTTGTCTTGCGGCGCCAGGTAGTCCTTGATGCCGTATTTCTTCTGGTTGCTAGTCAAGCGGTCGATTGAGGCTTCGATGTTGCCCTGGTCGGTCTCGGTCAGCTTACCGGATTTCTTGTTGAAAACAACCGCGACTTCATAAGTATTCTTTTTCTTACTGCCCCATTCGTTCTTGATTAGTTTGGCTGCTTCGCTTTCCACGTTGCTTGGTAGGGAGATTTCGCTGTGCGCTCTCGTCAGTGATTCAACGTTTGGCAGGGCAACCAAAGAAATCACCAGAATGAGCACCCAGGCGATCAAAGCGCCGAGATGGTTCTTCAGTAACTTCTTCAATGTTCTTTTTCCTTTCTTTGTCTTTTACAATCAGTCTACTAAACTAGGCATTTGACTGCTGGACGTTGGGCGAAACCAGCCGCCAGATCATTTCGTGATAGTTCTCCTCTGCTTCTCGCGGACTTTCCACCTTTTCCTGGCCATCTATAAACCGGTCCAGGAAGACGTAGCCCAAGACCGCGCCAACCAAGGCGTGCTGGGAAACCACGTGTTCAGTGTCCACCTGCAGCTGGTCCCCTAAGTCCAGGATCTTGACCACCTCTTTAACCACTTCTAAATCATCAGAAAATTCATCCACGTGGTAAAGGAGGGTCGCCAGGGCCTGGTCTTCCAAAAGGCGGTCGCGGACCACGTCAGCAAACTTAAACAATGCTTCGTGGCCTGACAAACCGACCAGCTGCTTGAGCAGGTCCTGGTAGAGCAGGCGAATCCGGCTGGCCGCGACCAGCGACAGAAGTTGCGAGCGGTTCTTCACGTAATGATAGAGTGACTGGCTGCGAACGCCCAGAGCCTTGGCAAGATTTGGCATGGTCATCTCGCTTAAGCCCCGGCTTTCAATCATTTCCGTGGCTTTGGCCAGGACCTTGTCCAAGTCCAAAGTTCTTTTTTGAGTCATAATTACTACCCTTTTCCTTTCAACTGTAGCAATTATATAACTACTAACTGAAGATTTCAATCTACACTCTGTAAATTAATTCCATTTTCTATTGAAAACGGTTCCTAAAAGCGCTATCATATATTCGGATGGGAGATGAAAACTAAAAATGAAAATCTGGTGGTTCGCAAACTTTTACTGGTTCAGTTTACTGATTTATCTAAATGTTTTCATGTTCAATTTTCATTACGCTGACGGCAGCAGCATCAATCCTTTCGTAGTAACCTTCCTGCTGCTGGCTATCTGCATTATGGTCGGGGAATTCCAATTCGCCTGGTATATGTGCCTGGCCAAGAAAACTTATAAACCACGTAAACGCAAGAAAACACAAAACGACTCTACTGTCTGGCTGTAGAGTCGTTTTTCATTTTTTCTGTTCAGTTTGCTCCGTCTTTACTTTTCGATGACTTGCTTAACGGCTTGCCCCAAGGAAGCAAAGTCATCAGTCTTGCTGGACCAGGCGCTAACCACGTAATTGTGGCCGTTATTGCTGATCAAGGCGACCTCTAAATTGCCATCAGCATACTGGTAGATGGTCCCCTTGGCCTTGCTGGCCAGCTTGGTCTTCCCTGTCATAGCAGTCAGAACCTGCTGGTTGTAGCTGCCGACCAGCTTGCCCTGGTAGATGGAAACCATGATCTTGGCCAGGTCACTGGCTGTCGTCTTGCCGACCACGGATTTAGAGAAGGTCCCCGTTACTTTAGTCTGGCTAGCCCCCAGCTGCTTAAGGATCTTGTTGACCTGCTTAGTCCCGATCGTCCGCAAAAGCGCGTTAGCCGCGGTCTTGTTGCCCTTCAGCATCTGCTCGCGCAAGTAGCTTGGCCCATAGCTGATCCCGACCGCGATCGCCGTACTTGTCCCGGCCTTGTCAGCCTTGGTAACCTTGATAGTCGTGCTGGCCCCGATCTTGCCGGACTTTTCTTGGGCGTAAAGGGCGAGCAAAAGATAGAGGTAAAAAATCTTCTGGGAATCCTGGCCGCTCTTGGTGTTGGTCACTTCCGCGAAATGGCTGCTCTTATTCAAGTCATAAGCCGCCACCTGGTAGCTGACGTCCTGGCCCATAGCCTTCTTAATTGCCTTGACCAGCTGCTTGTCACTGCCCTTGCTGCTCTTGACCTGGTTGTCATATTCAATGGAATTGACATTCGGTTCCTTGTCAGTGGAAGAAATGATCTTTTTGACCTTGCCGGACTTCTTTACCTGCACCACCGTGACTTTCCGCATTTCAGCATCCTTGTTGGTCCTGGTGTACACGACAAAAGCCAGTAGGGAGGCGATCAAAGCCCCGACTACAATATTGTTCTTCATTAAAGCTCCTTGTTTCTAGCTCTTAATTCCTTTAGAAAAGATGGTGCTTACGCATGAAGAAGATCAGCCAGACCATCAAAAGGACGGTGATCAAAATAATGATTATCCAGTCATAGCTGGCCCCGAGAACCGGCAGATTCACGTTCATCCCGTAAAAACCAGTCAAAATGGTCGGGATGGTCAAAACGATGGACCAGACCGTCAGGAACTTCATGGTGTCATTCAGGTTGTTGTTCATCATGTTGTTGGAAGTCGATGACAAAGTCTTGGTAACCTGCCGGGAAATCTGCACCATTTCTGAAGACTGGCTGGATTCAATCAAAACGTCGTCCAGCATTTCCTTGGCCGCTTTGGAAAAAGTCAGCCGGGAGTGCTGCAGGCTGCGCAGCATCATCTGGTCAGTCTGAATTGAACTGGACAGGTAGACCAAACTCTTTTCAATATTGGACAACTCCACCAGGTCCTTATTGTCGATGTAATCGCTCAGCTTGACGTCTAGGTCGTTGCGTTCAGCATCCAGCTGGGTGATGGCCCGCTGGAAGTACTGGGAAGCATACATCAAAAAAGTCACCAGCAGTTCCGTCACATCCTGGGCGTGTGAGAGCCGGCGCAAAACCTTGGGATCATTGAACTCGTCAAAAACATAGCTGGTCTCAATCGTATGGAAAGAAAAGAGGTTCTTGTCCTGTAGCAAAAAAGTGATTGGCCGGGAAGTGAAGTGCTTGATGGTCGTCGTTGGCCAGACTGGCACGTCATAGACTAGCAGGTGGGTGTCGGTATATTGGTCGTAGTCGTAGTGGGGCCGTTCATGCCGGTCGGAAACGTAGGAAATGATTTCCGGTGTAAAATAAAACTCTGTCTGCAGGCGCCGGCTGTCAGCTTCGTTCAAGCCATTGACGTCATACCAGTTAAAGTCTGTTTCAATTGGAAAAATTTGTTGCTTAATCATTGCTGTCCCCACCTTAATTTTACTCATTATTCATGATACCATTTTTTGAAATGAAGTTTCTTTAAAAGTAGGAAAAAAGATGCAAATCACAGAAAAATATCTTCCATTTGGAAATTGGCAAACCTACTGCCGGATCGTGGGCGAGGCTACTGACCGCGTCCCGCTCCTCCTTCTCCACGGCGGGCCCGGCAGCAGTCACAACTATTTTGAAGTCCTCGACCAAGTCGCTGAAAAAAGCGGCCGCCAGGTCATCATGTATGACCAATTAGGCTGCGGCAACTCCAGCATCCCCGACGACCAGGCGGAAACGGCCTACACGGCCCAAACCTGGGTCAAGGAGCTGGAAAATGTCAGAGAGCAGCTGGGCCTTGACCAGATCCACCTTTTGGGGCAAAGCTGGGGCGGGATGCTGGCTTTGATCTACCTGTGCGACTACCAGCCTGAAGGGGTCAAGAGCCTGATCCTCTCCTCCACTTTAGCCTCCGCCAAGCTTTGGAGCCAGGAACTGCACCGCTTGATCAAATACCTGCCCAAGGGCGAGCAGGCCGCTATCAAGGAAGCTGAAGCAACTGGCAACTACGACTCCCCGGCCTACCAGGCGGCCAATGCCCACTTCATGGACCAGCACGCCATCAAGCTCACGCCGGACCTGCCGGAGCCAGTTTTGCGCAAAAAAAAGGGCGGCAGCCTGGCCTACTTGACCGGCTGGGGCCCTAATGAATATACGCCGATTGGCAACCTGCACGGCTATGAGTACACTGACCGCTTAAAGGACCTGGACTTGCCGGCCTTGATTACCAGCGGCACTGACGACTTGTGCACTCCCCTAGTGGCTAAAAGCATGTACGGCCACTTGCCAAATGCCCGCTGGGTGCTCTTTGCCGGCTGCGGCCACATGCCTTTTGTCCAGGAAAATGCCAAGTACCAAAAGCTCTTGTCTGACTGGTTAATCAGCCAGGACTAGACCAGAGCCTTCTTTAACAAAAAATCTGTCTGACGGTCATCGCCAAGAACGAAGACATGCTCGCTGAACCGGGTCAAACCACGGCTGGCATAGAAGTTCTTGGCGTTTTCGTTGTGCTCCCAAACACCCAGCCAGAGGACAGACTTGCTCCATTCCCGGCCCTTTTCTTCCGCGAATTCAAAGAGCTGCTTGCCCAGGCCCCGGTGCTGGAAACTTTTCCGCAGGTAGATCCGCTCGATTTCCAGGCCGTTTGGGTCGACCTCTTCGTTTTGGGCGTCGTCAACGTCCAGCTTCAAGTAGCCGGCAACTTCCCCGTCCGCTTTTAAGAAGTAAAAGAAGCTGCCCGGAGTTGCCATTTCTCCCCCAAGCTTGTCTTCATTGTAGTTTTCGTCCAAAAACTTGGCCATATCTTCCGGGCTGTTGTCTTTGCCAAAAGTATCCGCGAAAGTTTCCCGGCTGATAGCAATCAACTCTGGCAAATCTTTCTCACTAACTTGCACAATTTTTACTTCTGTCATGCTTTGCCTTCTTCTCTTTTTCTGCTTTACAGTTTCTTAGTTAAGGCCGGTCAAGACCCAGGTTCTGAGAAGCATCCCTGCTCTTTCCCAATCTTCTTCCCGGTAGTCGTGGCCAGCGCCCCGCATTTGCAAAAGTTCGCCCTGCTTCAGCTTCTTGGCCATCATTTCCAGGCTGGCCAAAGGCGCCTGGTCGTCATCGCTGCCGGCAACAATGTAGCTGCGGCCCTGGTAGCCCTTGATCTTGTCCCAGTCCTTGATGACTGGTGACATTAAAAAGATCCCCCGGACTGACCGGCCGATTTCACTAGCCGCAACAGCTGCAGCGTTGCCCGCTTCCCCGTAGCCGGCAAAGACGATGTATTCGCTGGCCACCCGGTCATCGTTTCTAAGTTCGTCAAAGGCCAGGTGGTAGCCGCTGATAGCGCTGGCTGCATCTTCTGCTTCAAAGGTGAAGGTCAGGATGCCGGCGTCGTTTAAGTAGCGGCTGAGCCAATAGGCCTGGTCCTTATCGCCGGTCTTAGCCAAAATTACCAAAGGGGTCATCCCTTCGATCGGGTTGACGGCTTCGCCCCAAATTCCCTTTAACTTGCCCTTGGCGCTGATTAAGGTCATCTCTTTTTCCATAAAAAACTCCTTACGATTTCTTACTTTACATTAAAAAACTTACAACATTCCTATTGTACTATTTTTTGCAGGAAATTAGGGCCGGTACTTGTAAATCGAGTTGTTGAGATTGTCCTTGACCAGCTGGTCAAAAATTCCCTTGCCCTTGGCCGTAATCGCCGCGGCAATTTGATCATTGGCTTCCGTCAAAGACCCGGCTAATTCTGTTTGGCTTAACTTTTCAGCTGCCCTGTCAGTTTCGTCAACATGCTGAATGGCCAGGCTCTGGCAGTCAGCCTGGAAGGCCCGGAGCTTTCTCTGCCAGTCCTGCTCCTTGCCTTCCAGCAAGGCCTGGATGCACTTGTAGAGCCAGTAGGCGCTATTGGTCGGGTCAGCCTGGCCGGTCTTGATCTGGTAATTGGTTGGGGTGTCCTTGATATTAGTGTAGAAAGGCACCCAAGGCGCGGCCGCGTAAAGGCCGAAGCAGAGCCACTGGATAGCCTTGTAGCCTTCTGGCCGGTCACTTCTGATCTGCATGATGGAGCATTCCTGGGAGACCGTGACAGAAATTGGCCGGTAGGCATTCTTGACCGGGCTTTCTTCCTTGGTCAAGTAGTCGTATTCCGTGTTTTCGTAGTGGCTGCTCAAGTAAAATTGCACATCTTCGATGGCGATCTTCTTGGCCGGCACCCGGCAAAATGGCATGTCCAAGTCATCGATGGCCTGGTCTACTTCTGGGTTAAAGAGCTTTTGCCCATACCACATCCGGGGAGTGTTATAGCGGAGGTCGTCCTGGTCTCTTGGGGCAAAAATCTCCCGGAAGTTGAAGCTGCCAGTTTTAGAAGGGTTCAAGTGGTGGTCCTTGACGAACTGGTGGAGGTTAGTGGAATACATGTAGTTGGCCGGGTCGTCAAAATCGATTTCCCCGATGATCATCATGTTCGGGGCTACGACATAGCTGTCGTCTGGCACCCGGCGGGCAACCCACTGGTGGCCGGCCCCGGTTTCCATGTACCAGATTTCATTTTCATCGCCAAAAGCAATCCCGTTGCTTTCGCTGGACCCGTATTCTTCAACCAGGCGGCCCAGGCGCTCAACCCCTTCTCTGGCCGTCTTGATGAAAGGCAGGACCAAATAAAGCATGGAGTCTTCCCCGATCCCGTTTTTGACAAAAGGATCATGGCCTAAGACCCGACGGTTGCTGGCTTCGCTTTCCGTTGAACTCATGGCCACGTTGTAGCTGTTGATCCCCTGCTCGTCAAAGCGGCCGTAGTCTTCTACGGCGTCACGGACGGCGGTGAAGCCGCAGCCTTCTCCCTTTAAGGGAATTTCAACGCCGGTTCCTTTGGAGACAAAGAGCTCATCATAATTTTTAGCTGGATAGTAGACAAAGCGCTTTTCGTTAAAGCCCTGGTCGTAGTCTTCATCTCTGGCCACGATCGTGGACCCGTCAAGGCTGGCCTTCTTGCCCACCAGCATGGTTGTACAGTTGTCGCGCATTTTTCTTCCTTCTTTCTATTCGCTGACCTGCATGCCGCGGTCGATCTTTGCCCGGCCGGTTTCGTAGTCAAACTGGTAGCCCGGCTGCACATTGTAGATATAAACGTTGAAATCCAGGCTGCCGTCGGTGGAAACTGCCTGGAGGTTGATCCCCCGGGCCATGAGTTCCCGGCCTCTGAAAATTGGCGTTGCCTGGTAGATGACCTTCTTCCCGCTTCTTAAAGCTGACCGAACCTTGCTTTCAAAAATCGTCTGGATCTTCTGGTTAGAAAAGGCTGACTGGGTAAAGAGGTTCTTGGGGTTGTTCTGGTCACCGGACTGGTTCTTGGGGTTGTAGTTGCCGTCCTGGTCGATGCCGGCGGAAACTGAGTAGGCAATCAGGTGGCCCCGGTTGTAGATCTGGGTCCCGTTTTGCCGGTTGGAGTGCCAGCCGGTTGGCTGGACGTACTGCCTAACTCTTAAAGAGTCGTTAGCCACGTTCCGCTTCTCCAAAAAGGCGGTGTTGGAGCTGGAAGTCCGGTTCTGGCTATCCAGGTTGGAGTAAATGACCCGGTTGACCTTCCAGGCGCTTTTCACCAAGGTGGAGTGGTTATTGTTAACATAGTGCCAGCCCTTGCCTCCGGATTTAAAAGTTTCCTGGGCTAATTTCTGGTAGTCGCTCTTGGCTAATCCCCCGTAGACGGTTTTAGCCGTTTGGGCCGAGCTGACCGCACTTGATGAAGTACTGGTATTTGAACTGGAACTAGTTAAATTTCCCTGGCCGCCCTTGGTGTAGACGCCCCAAATGATTGCCGCCGCGGCGATAGCGACCGACAGCAGGCTGGTATTTTGACGCTTCTTGCGCCTGCGTTTTTTTGCCATTTCTTTTCCTCGCTTTTTAAACTAAAACTATTTTAGAGGATTTTTCCCGGAAACCAAAAGATTTAAACTATAATTGAGAGAAAAAGCAAGCAATACTTATCTAATAGAAAGGCAAAGGGAAAAATTATGGAAGAATTCAAGCTAAATGACGGAAACCAGATTCCAAAGATCGGCTTTGGCACATACAAGATCAAGGGCTACCAAGGGGCCCGGGCCATCAGCCAGGCGATTGAAAATGGCTACCGGCTCCTGGACTCAGCCGCCCGCTATGAAAACGAAGGGGCCCTGGGCAAGGCAATCAGAAGCAGCTCTGTTGCCAGAAGCCAGCTCTTTGTGACCTCAAAACTGCCGGGAGCCCACCACGAATACAAGGCCGCGATCAACGAACTGGAAGAAGGACTTTTAAGAAGCGGCTTGGACTATTTTGACCTCTACCTGATCCACTGGCCAAATCCTTTGGAAGACCACTACGTAGAAGCCTGGCAGGCCTTGATCGACGCGCAAAGATTTGGCTTGGTCCGGTCGATTGGGGTGTCGAATTTTGAACCAGGGCATATCGACCGCTTGATCAAGGAAACCGGGGTTACGCCAGCCGTCAACCAGGTTGAGCTGCATCCCTACTGGTCCAGCCGCGCCGTCCGGGCTTATGACGATGAGCATGGGATCGTTACGGAAGCCTGGAGTCCGCTCATGCGGGCCGGGGAAGTTTTCCAGGAAGATTTGATTCAAAAGCTGGCCGCTAAGTATGGCAAGAGCCCGGCTCAAGTAATTTTGCGCTGGGAAGTCCAACTGGGGGTAGTGCCAATTCCAAAAGCTTCCTCCAGCCAGCACCAGTTGAGCAACCTGGACATTTTTTACTTCAGCTTAACTGAAGAAGAAGTGACCGCCTTGACGGACTTGGACAAGGTAGATGGCCGCCGTCCCGACCGCGACCCTAACCAGCACCAGGAATTTTAAGCAGTAGAAATAAGCAAAAAATAATCTAATTTTTCAAAAAAGCCAAGTCCAATATGTCACATAGCCTCCCCCTACAGGAAGCGGTATCATATATACAGAATATAGCTTTTTAAACTTGGAGGCACCATGATGACAAAAACAGAAAAAACTTTTTCAACGATAATCAAGACAATCAACTGCTTGATGTTCCTGGCCGAAGCAGTTTTAATCTGCTTCATGGGCGCGGAACTGGTCGGTTTTCAAACAAAAGCCAAAGATCTGACCATTGGCTGGTCACTAATCATTGCTTCCGTTGCCCTCGTATTGGCGGCCATCCTAATCTGGACAAGCAAGTTTTCCGTCCTCTTCTGGATCACCGAAGTTGCCTTGCTTGCCAGCTTCATCATTTTAACCATTTTCCGGATCATGGATGTTGGTACAGCCTTTGATATACTTGGTTCAGCCGCGATTCTCGCCCTCATCCGCTATGGCAAATTTACCAAGCCCTACATCGGGCCAATCGTGGTCGTGGCCATCGACCTGGCTTATCTCTTGCTTTTAATCTTCTATTACACTTCTTCAATTTCTCCTACTAAGGAAAAAGTAAAAGGCAAAATTTCCGGCAATAACAAAACTGAGCTCACATTAATATGAGCTCAGTTTTTTCTATATTCAGCTAATTTTTTCCCGCTACTTTTGCATCCCCTGCAATAAGGCAAAGAGAGCACCGTAGAGGTTGGTATCATTTCTGAACTTGGCCGCCACGATTTCCGGCGGAATTACCTGCTGGCCCAAAATCGGGTTGTCCTGCAAGATTTCCCCGAACTGTCGGCGGATCTCCTCGATCAAGATTTCCTGGGCGCTGATCCCGCCGCCGATCACAACCTTTTCCCCGTTGATCACGGTCTGCAGGTTCAAAATCATCACGGCTACATCCAAGCAGTACTGGCGGAAGATCTTGCCTGCCTCTTCATTGCCGGACTTGATGGCTGCAAAAGCCGCCAAACCGTCAGCAAGGTCTTCATTGCCCAGCTCCTGGTTGACCCTTTCCACCATTTTGACAGCTGAGCAGCGGGCACCAGTATAGGCAGCCATTCCCTTAAGCCCAGCTTCCTGGTTCGTGATCATCCAGCTGAGTTCCCCAGCCTGGAAGCTGCTCCCGTGCAGAAGCTTGCCGCCAACGACGATCCCGCCGCCAACGCCAGTGCCCAGAGTCATCACCGCTCCGGTATCAACTCCCTTGAGTTCGCCCAGCCACTGCTCGCACAAGGCTGCCGCCTTTGCATCATTTTCCGCGCTAACCGCTACCCCGTATCTGGACCCCAGCGTCTCTTCCAGGTTTAAGCCGTCCAAAAAAGTCAAAGCTCCGCCATAGTGGATGATCATTTTCTCCGTGTCGATCTTCCCTGGCGCGCAGACCGCGATCCCGGCAAACTTGCCCTTGTACTGGTCGCCGACTTCATACAGGGCGGCGACAAAGTCGTCCAGATTGTCCGCGCTTGGCCGCTTCCCCTTTTCCAGCAGCTGCCCTTCATTATCCATCAAGGCGTACTTCACGTTGGTTCCGCCAATGTCAAAAACTAAGTATTGCGTCATTTTTTATCCTCACATCCAAAAAAGCATCTATAACTACTAGTATAAGTGTTTGCAGCCGCTGCTTCCATGCCAAAAATTGACCAAAAAAAGGCCAGCCTTGAGCTGGTCTTTAATACTAGTATGATCGCAAAAAATGCTTTGATTAGTGGTGGGATGCACCGCTAGTTGCTTCTGGTTCAGCTGGCTTTGCTTCTTCCTTGGCAGCAGCTGCCTTGGTTGAAGGACCAGTCTTAGCGTCTGGGTCAGAGTTGCGGCGGTAAGTTGCGCCAGTTGCAGCGTCTGGGTCAACAACCAGCTTCTGGCCAGTTGATTCGCAGAAGTACTTCACGAATGGGTAGATGTCTTGGACCCATTCGTAGATCCCCATGTAGTTGCCTTCTTCGTCTTCCACTCTCTTGTAGTAGTGCAAAACGAGTTCAGTCAAGTTACCAGTTGGTACTGGCATCCAAACTTCGTCATGGCCGCCTTCCTTGGTCCGCAGGGCGTGAACAACCTTCTTGGCAGTTGGGATAACGTCACGGATGTCCGGGTGAACGGCGCCCATAGTGTTACCGACTTGGGCTGGCACACGGCCGGCCTTCATCTTGTAGTTAGGGTCTTGCGGACGGTTGTACCACAGGAATTGGTTGTTGTCGTCCACGTAAGTCATTTCACCGAAAGTGTTGCGGAGCATCCAGTTGATTTGGTTAACCGTCAGCAAACCTGAGTCCAGCTTAACGTAGTCATCGCCTTCAGCAGCATTAACCTTGGCAGCTGCCTTGTCCAGCCATTCAGGGTCGTTCTTTTCCAAGCCGTCAACAGTGTAGCGGCTGTGGCCAGTTGCTTCAAAATCTTCCTTCAAGTATTCTTCAGGGTTCATGTCCTGCAGCCATTTTGGTTCTGCCATAATTCAGTCTCCTTCAGTCTTACAACAAACTATTTTCTTTATTTTCTTGTTTTCTTACTTACACTGTCCATTGTATCCTGTAAGCACTTACTTTGCAAGAGCAATATATCATATTTCTTATATGTGCAAAAATATATATTTTGCTTTTACTAAGTCAAAAAGCTTTTTAACATATATTTTGCTGTATAAAAGTAATAAAAAAAGCCAGCTTAGGCTGGCTTAACTTTGTCTAAAACAATAATCTGGTCGAACATGGCCTTTTCCACGTCCGAAATCTTGTGGGCGACTTCGATCACCGCTACCTTCGGATTGCCCAGCAAAGTCTCATGGATCTCCAAAGACAGGCGGGGATCCAGGGCACTGGTGGCTTCGTCAGCCAGCAGGATCGGCCGGCCAGACAAGAGGGCCCGGGCAATTTCCACCCGCTGGATCTGCCCGCCGGAGAGGTTGTTGCCGTTCTCCCCGACCGGGTAGTCCAGGCCGTTTTCCTGGATCAGGTCATCCAGGCCCGCTTCATGGCAGGCCATGAGCAGCTGTTCTTCATCCACCTGCCGGCCCAGAGTCACGTTAAAGCGGAGGGTGTCGTCAAACATGAAAGGCTTCTGGTTGACGTAGGAGTAGAAGTTGTGGGCCTTGTACCAGTCCCCCGTCACTTCTTCACCGTTGATTAAAATTTTACCATGGCTTGGCGTGTAGATGCCCAGCATGAGGCGCAAGAGGGTGGTCTTCCCCCAGCCGGACGGCGCCATCAAGAGGATCTTTTCCCCCGGCTTGATCTTGATGTTCACGTGTTCAAAAATCTGCCGCTTGCTGTGCTTGGTCACGTAGGCCACGTCCCGGATTTCCATGCCGTCAAAGTGGTCGACCGGGTAATTGTCGTCTTTTTGCACGTAATTGAGGGCCCGCTGGGTTCTCTGCCACATCGGCACGGTTGACTTGACCTGGTTGAATTCGTTAAACAAGGTGACCACCGGGCTGATGAAGTTGATGGCCAAGTCGACCATCATAACCAGGGTCCCAACCGCCAGCCGCCCCTGCATCATCATGATCCCGCCGATCGTGCAGGGAATGATGAAGCAGAAAAGTTCCGCTGCTGAGTAGATCAATTCCAGGGCCCAGGCCTGGGTCAAGGTCATGCTCCGAAGGGCCGTTTCCATATCCCCGGCAGCACCCACCGCCCGCTTGACGATATTAGTGCGGACGTTGTAGAGGCGGGCTGACTGGGCCCCGTTCAAGCTGTCAGACACGTACTGGGTGTAGACGGCGTTCTTCTGGGTCCAGATCTTGGACTTCTTGGTGATGATCTTGCTGGTAATCATCTGCACGCCGGCCGGAGCCAGAGTCGCCACGATAAAGACCAGGGTCATTTCCCAGGAGTTATATAAAGCAAAGGCCAAAGAGCCCACGAAGGTCAAACTTTGGTAGATGATGTCCAGCTGGGCCGTGACCCGGTTGGTTTCGATCTGCTTTAAGTCGTTGGTCATGAAACTCAGCCCGTCCTTGGTGTCCAGGCTGTTTTGGTCGATCAGGTAGCGGAGGTTGGCCTCTTTCAAGGTCATGTTCACGCTTCTGATGATGTTCATTTTGGTCGTTTCATAGAAGAAATTGCTGGCCATGAACAAAAGCTGGCCCCCGGCCGTCAAGGCCGCGAAGCCGACCAGGCGGCCGTAATCAGCCTTGCCGGAAGAGGCAATGTTCAGCATGACCTTGAGCATGTAGGCCACGAACAAAACATTGCAGGCCTTGATGGCGGCCAGGAAGCTGAACAGGGCTACCTGGCTTTTCCGTGCGTATTTGAGACTCATTGGATAATCCCTCTCTTTCATAAACATTATAGCAATCTTTCCTATTTTTGCCGCCAGCATTGATATAATTAAGATAATCCTAAGAAAGTAAAATCTTGCTAAAGTCTGATTCTTGGCAAAGCGTGACAATTTTTTAAAAAAGAGAAAAAGACCGGAAAGACTAGCGGGAAAAACAAAGAATAAAAACTAGAAAGAAACGAGAAGACAAAATAAATGAAATTAGTTGAACTGCATACCAAAGCCGACCAATTATCCGGCAGCTACTATCTGGGCTACCTGGTCTATCAAAGCGCGGACGCGGCCACCCTCATCAGCCTGGACGATGACGCCAATGCCGGCGGGGTCTTGGTCATCAATAACCAGGACATCCTGACCAGCGTCGACGAATCCCCCAGCCTGGCCTACTGCCAGCACCTGATCGATGAAGGCAAGTCGACCGACCCCTTCGCCCTCATGCCCCTCAACCAGGAGCTCCTGAAGACGCCTTTGACCAGCCTTAGCGCGGCCAGCCAAGCCGCACTGGAGAAGGACCTGGTCGTCAATATCACCTTAACCAGCGGGATCGTCTACACCGGCATCATCGCCTTAGCCGGTCCAACCGAAATCCAGCTGAAGCAGATCGGGGACGACTACGAGCTGGACCCTCTCTGCCTGGTCATCCCCCTGTCTGCCATCTCCAGCCTGGAATTAAACGCTCCTTTAAACAAGCTCTGGAAAAAGTACCAGGCGGTTAAAGAGCAGTTTGCCGGCCAGAATCCCTACGGCTTAGTTGAACTTTACCTGGACTGGCTGGATGACGCCCGCTTTGGCAGCTGCCTTTTGGGCCTGGTCCTGGACCAAAGTGACCAGTTCCTGCTTTTTGAAAGCTTGAATGACTATGGGCAATTAGAATCCATCTGCCTGGTCAACAGAGAAGACGTGGTTCATGAATCAGTAAATTCCGCGGCTATCGACTTCTCCAGCTTCCTGGTCGCCTACAACCAGAAAAATGAAATTTTTGATCCGGGCCACTTGGGCAAATTAGCCCAGTCCTTAGACCATGTCCCAACTGTCCGGGAAGTGATTGAAAAAGCCGGAAAGCAACTGGTCAGCGTTGACGACTATGAATTAGCCGGGGAAAACCTGGGCTACGTGACCGCGGTAGACGAAGCAGGCTTCACCATTGAGGACCCGGAAAGCGGGCAGGAAGTCAGCCACCTTTTTGAAAACGTCTGTGCCTTGGACTTGGCCAGCACCGAACTGGAAAAAATGCGGGAATTCCTGGCAGCCCAAAACCAGTAGGCAAATAAGGCATATAATAGATAAAGGCATATAATGAACTAGATAGTTATAGTTAGGAGATTTTTCCAATGAAACAAGGAACGACGATTTTGACTTTGGACAATGGCTACCATCTTTGGACCAACACCCAAGGGACAGGTGACATCCACCTGCTCTGCCTGCACGGGGGCCCGGGCGGCAACCACGAATACTGGGAAGATACGGCTGAACAATTAAAGAAGCAGGGCTTGAACGTCCAGGTCCACATGTACGACCAGCTGGGCTCCCTTTACTCTGACCAGCCGGACTACAGCGACCCAAAGATCGCGGACAAGTACCTGACTTACGAATACTTCCTGGACGAAGTTGAAGAAGTCCGGCAAAAGCTGGGCATCGATAACTTCTACTTGATCGGGCAAAGCTGGGGCGGCCTTTTGGTCCAGGAATACGCGGTTAAGTACGGAGACCACTTGAAGGGGGCCATCATCTCCTCCATGGTTGACGACATCGACGAATACGTGGCCGCGGTCAACCGCCGCCGGCAAGAAGTCCTGCCGCAGACCGAAATCGACTTCATGCACGAATGCGAAGCCAAGAACGATTACGCCAACCAGCGCTACCAGGACGACGTGCAGATTCTGAACATCAACTTTGTTGACCGCAAGCAGCCTTCCAAGCTCTACCACCTGGGCAACCTGGGCGGCACGGCTGTCTACAACGCCTTCCAGGGCGACAACGAATTCGTCATCACGGGCAAATTGAAGGACTGGCACTTCAGAAGCCAGCTGCCAAAGATCAAGGTGCCAACCTTGCTGACTTTTGGCGAAGTGGAAACCATGCCTCTGGAAACGGCTAGAACCATGCAGAAACTGATTCCTAACTCCCGCCTGGTTACTACTCCTAACGGCGGCCACCACCACATGGTCGACAACCCCGATGTCTACTACAAGCACCTAGCTGACTTCATTAGGGAAGTTGAAGCCGGCACTTTCCAAGGCGAATAAGATTATGAAGTCCTTATTTTTGAGGGCTTTTTTTGTAAAAGAAATCTTAACCTTTGGTAAAAGATCCAAGGTCGAAAAGACTTCTGCCTTTAGCTTTTAGCCATTTTCAAGTAAAATAGGCTAAGACTAATCAGAAGCATTTAGGAGGCAAAACTTTGACAATCGGTAAAGAACTACAGAAGCAGCGCCGCGCCAAGCAGCTCAGCCTGGAAGCCGTTAGTCAAACCCTGCGGGTCGACCAGGCGACTCTGCAAAAGATTGAAGCCGATGATTTCCAAGGCTTAAACCCGGTCCTGGTCAGAAGCTGCATCCGGCAATACGCCAGCCTGCTGGGTTTAGACGGAGCAAAGCTGCTCGACCAGTTTACTGAGCCGGCCGCCGCCGGCAAGGACATTCCTGCTGCTAGCGCCCAAGCCGCTAAGCCGGCCAGCCCAGTTAAAGAGAAGGTCACTGAAGTCCGGGCCACTAATCCGGCGCCAGTTAAGGAGGCCAGCCCTGCTGGCAAGGCCAAGGAAATTTTGGACAAGAGCAAGTTGCCGCATGGCTTCAAGGCAATTTTTAAATTCTTTGACGCCATCAACTTGGACAAGCTCTTAAAGATCGGGATCTGGGTCATCTTGGGCCTGGCCGTGGTCGGGTCCGTAGCCGGCGGCTTCGGTGCCCTGGCTTCTAAAGCTACCAGCACTACCCGCTCATCCAGCTCTTCCAGCTCCTCGTCATCATCATCTTCTTCATCTAAGCCGGAGCAAGATGATTCCGCTAAGCCTGCTGAAAAGCAGCCACGTCAAGATGACCAGCAGAGCCAAAGCCAAAGTGAAGAGAAGCAGGCAAGTTCTTCCAGCCAAGAGCAGAGCCAGGCAAGCTCTGCAAGTTCTGCCAGCTCTTCTAGTTCCGCGGCCAGCTCATCTAGCCAAGAACAGAGCAGCCAGGCCTCTTCCTCTAGCAGCCAGTCAAGCACTGACACGACGACTGATACAAACGAATAAAGTGCATGCAAAAAGCGCCCGGGTAACCGGACGCTTTTCGTTTACTTTTTTGGCCTTAAGCCCGGCCCTTGTAAGTCCCTTCCAGGGTGTTGATGATCAGTTCGTCGCCTTCGTTGATGAAGTCAGGCACAGTCACAACCAGGCCGGTTTCCATAGTGGCTGGCTTGCCGCCGGAAGCTGCGGTTGCCCCCTTAATGCCTGGCTGGGTTTCTACTACCTTCATGTTGACAGTTGATGGCAATTGCACGGCCAAAAGTTCCCCGTCTTCAGTGAATTCCAGGATAACTTCGATATTTGGCATCAGGTACTTGACGTCGTCACCCAGTTGGTCGCCGGAAATCGCGTATTGTTCGTAGGTTTCCGTGTCCATGAAGTTGTAGCTGTCGCCTTCAGCGTACAGGTATTGGGCGTTCTTCTTGACGACTTCGACCAGCTCGATCTTTTCACTTGGCCGCATGGTCTTGTGGATCACGCTGCCGGCCCGGACGTCACGCAGGTCCATTTGCATAACGGTGTTGCCCTTGCCTGGCTTGTGGTGGTTAGCCGCCATAACCAGCATCAGCTTGCCGCCATCGTCAAAAATCATGCCTTTTTTCAATTCAATTGCTTGCATAAAAAAATCTCCCTAATAAATTTTTTATCACTGTTCTTCATTATACCATTGACTTAAAAGCCGCGAAGGTAAATTTTGTCAATCAAGTGCCCCTCAACCTTATGCAGGATCAAATTGGCCCGCTCCTTGGTCGGGGCGATGTACTGGCGGAGGTTGACCAGGTTGACCATCTGCCAGGTTTCTTCCGCCAGGCGCAGGGCCTCGTCTTCCGGCCCGTTGGCCAGCTTGTAGTAGAAGTTGCTTGGGTCATTCTTCTTCATTTTCATGATCTTCTTGAAGCGTTGCATATACCACTTTTCAATCAAGTCTTCTTCCGCATCGATATAAATTGAAAAGTCAAAAAAGTCGCTGGTCACCAGCTGGCCGCTTTCCGGCAGCTGCAGGGTGTTGATCCCTTCGATGATCAAGATGTCGGGCTTTTCCACATGGCCATAGCGGCCCGGGACGATGTCACTTAATTCCTGGGAATACAGGGGATAAACGACGTCATTTTTTCCGCTGACCACGTCTTGGAGGAAGTCTCTGAGCATCTGCATGTTGTAGCTTTCCGGGAAACCCTTCCTGGGCATCAGCTTCCGCTTCTCCAGCTCCTGGTTGGGGTAAATGAAGCCATCAGTGGTCATCATCTGGGTCTTTAAGTCCGGGTAATACCGGGTCAAGAGCAGCTGCAAAAGGCGGGCAGTCGTGGACTTACCCACGGCAACTGAGCCGGAAATGCCGATAATATAAGGCACCTTGCTTTCCGGCAGCTGCAAAAATTCTGCCTTCTTAGCGGCTGTCGCCTGCTTGGCCTGGTAGGCCAGGTGGATATAGTTCAGCAGGGTCTGGTAGATTTCATCGACGTCCTTGACGTCCAGCTGGTCGCCCAAAGACTTGACCTTGGCCAGCTCTTCATTAGTCACCGCCAGCTCGGTCTTGGGGGTTAAAGCCGCCCAGGCCTGCCGGCTGAATTCAGTATAGTTTCGCATTCTTTTTACTTGTCCTTTTCTCATTCTTTATCTATTATAGTAGAAAAAGCAGGAGAAACTGGCAAATGCCAGCTTCATTTTTCAAAGAAATGAGTGAAACAGATGAAGAAAGTCGTGCTTTTTGGCGATTCAATTTTTAACGCGTATGACGGGCAAAAGGATACCGACCGTTTGACCAAGGCCTTGGCCAAGCGGCTGGGAGACGCTTACGAGGTCGTGAACATCTCGGTCAGCGGTGCCTGCGCCCAGGACGTCCTGCCCAGAGTCGGCAGTCTGCCTGCCTGCGACATTTTGGTCGTAGAGTATGGGACCAACGACGCCGCCAGCTGGGGCTGCAGCGCCTATGACTACCAGGAAGGGCTGGAAAGCTTGATCAAGCAGGCTCAGAAGGTAACCGGGGCCAGCGATACCCTAGTTTTAGCTCCGTCCATGCCGGATTTGACGAACCCGGAAATGGCCGCGGCCTACTCCTTGGAGAAGCTGGACGAGTACGTCGACATTGCGCAAAGAGACGCCGGCAAGACCAACTCCTTCTTCTTCGACTTGACCCACAAGATGGAAAAGCTGAAGGACCTGCCTTCCTTCATGATTGCAGACGGCCTCCACTACAGCGAAAAAGGGATCTCCTGGCTGGCCGATGTCCTGGCTGACCAAATCAATAAGATGGCATAGGAAAAGCGTCCGGTTACCCGGGCGCTTTTTGCATGCCGCTTAAACAGGAAAAATGACCGCTTGCGCGTCTGCTCTTTCATTTTTGCTTAATCTTCTTCATATTAAAATCTGAAAAGGGGGGAGAAAAGATGCAGGTAGAGTTTAAACAAGACGAGCAGCTAAAAGAAGATCAGCTCATCATCAAGGCCAAGAAACTGACGCCGGAAATCGAAGCGGCCCTGGCCTTTTTGGAAGAAAAACTGGCCCAGAAGATCACGGTCTATCAAGGCAGCGATGAAATCATCCTGCCCCTAACCAGCATTCTCTTTTTTGAGACCAGTGACCGGCACGTCTGGGCTCATGACCGGGAAGGCAGCTACCTGGTCAAGCAGACCTTGCGGCAGCTGGAAGCCAGCCTGCCCAGCGACTTTGACCGGGCTTCCAAGAGTGCCCTGGTCAACTGCCGGCAAATCAATGCCGTCAAGCGGTCCATTACGGGCTGCGAGCTTGGCTTTACCGCTTCTTACAAGAAGGTCTTCGTCTCCCGCCGCTACTACCAAACCCTGATCAGCCATTTGCACGAAATGAGGTAAGCACAATGAACAAGAACAGAAAGTCCGCGGTCAGATGGGGCTTGATCCTGATCGCTATCGCCATCCCCTTGATTTTAAGCCAGCTTTTTCCAGACTACTTTACCCTTTTTAAGCTCTTCAACTTAAGTTGGGGCCAGGTCTTCTGGGTTCTCCTCTTAGCCTGGATCGCCTGGACCAGCTTCAAGAACCGGGCCCTCTTCTTTGGATTTTTTGCCAGCGGCTTGATCGTCAAAACCATCAGCGAAGCTAGCCACTTCTTTAAATGGACCGGCTACATGTACCTGGCCCTCTTCCTAATCGCCCTGGGCTGCCAGCTTTTGGCCGGAGGAAGCCAGCTGGAGGTCAAGATGAATGTAAAAACTGGCAAGAAAGGCGATGACGGCACTAGCCTTAGCTACAGCGAATCAATCGGCGAAAATGGCGAAAAAGTTTCCATCGAATCCGTCTTCTCCAAATGCGTCCGCTACGTTCACAGCCAGGCCTTGCGCAAATTATCCGTCTCCACCGTTATGAGTCCGGTAACCATCTACTTGGACCAGACCCAGCTCAAGGATGGACGCGGCAAGCTGGATTTGGATGCGGTCTTCTCCAAAGTTGATATCTACATTCCCAGAGAATGGGAGGTCCAAGCCGACGCCAGCCCGGTCTTCTCCCGCTTCACCGCCCTTAACCCCAGCGGTTTAACAGCGGATTCACCCCTTTTAAAAATTGATGCTGACCTGGTCTTCAGCCAAGTCACCATTCACCGGGTCTAAAAAAACTGTTCAGTTCCTTATTTAATAAGGCTGAACAGTTTTTCTTTTATTCTATTTTGTTTTAATCAACCTTGCCCAAGTAATTTGACTTTTGTCCGAACCACTTCTGGTTGATCTTGGCCAAAGTCCCGTCGGCCTGCAGCTCAGCCAGGGCCTGGTTGATCTTCTTTTTCAAGTTCTTGTCGCCCTTCCGCATCCCTACCGCGAACAAGTCCTCTGGCACCTCTTTGTTCAAGATGACCTGGTAAGACTTCGAGTCTGCCTCGTGCTGAATATAGTATTCAGCGTAGGTTTCATCCAGCAGAATCCCCTTGATTCTGCCGGCGTTGAGGTCCAGGAAGGCTGACGGAATAGTGTCGTAAAGGACCTTGCTCTTCGGCTCAATGACCTTTTGGCTGCCATCCAGCCAGATCTGGGCGGTTGACCCGCTCTGGGCGCCGATTGCCTGCCCCTTCATCTGGGCAAAAGACTTGATCCCGCTGGACTTCTTCACGACCAAAACCTGCCGGTTTCGCAAGTAGCTGCGGCTGAAGGCGACTTTTTTCTTCCGCTGGCTGGTCACGCTGTAGCCGTTCCAAAGGACGTCGATCGTCCCGTTTCTCAGTTCTGTTTCCTTCATGGACCAGTCGATAGTCTGAAAGTCTGCCTTAAGGCCCAGCTTCTTGCACACGGCCTTGGCTAAGTCGACGTCATAGCCGACCAGCTGACCGTCTTTTTGCCGGAAGTCCATGGGCACGAAGGTGTCGTCTAAACCGATCACCAGGCTGCCCCGCTTTTTAATCTTGGCCCAGGTGTCTTTTTGGTTGGCTTCTTTAGTTAAATTGCTGCAGGCTGTTGTCAAAAAGCAGGACAAGACCAGGCCCAGCAGCAGGATTTTCTTAAACCATTTCATTGCTAACCCTGCTGCAAAAAACGTGTGCAATGTAGCCAAATAGTAATCTTTGACTACGTATTGTCCGAAGACATAAATACAGACATTTTTCTTATTGCCGTCATCACCGGTATTCCGATATCCCAACAAGGGGGTAACCGCATTGACCAGCGCA
>PPYF01219356.1_pt1 | contig 35521 bp, 25 predicted proteins | sample 1559871 | NCBI WGS metagenome assembly PPYF01 (sample SAMN08240021, study PRJNA423297) | Human gut metagenome, whole genome shotgun sequencing project.
TGGAAACGGCGCGTGAAAATAGGTAGTCGCCGACTTACATGAAACCCCTGAGGAAGAAATTCCTTGGGGGTTTGTTTTTGTTATGCGTGTGCCTTTTCCGTTAAAAACACCCTAAAAAATCCTATGAATTTGTGAGTATCTACAAACCTCGCCCAGACCTCTTGATTTTTTATAGGGGGGGGGGTATGATAAAATGCGGAAAGTTCCTTACCATCAAAAAGGAAGGATCGGAAAACCAGTCGGAAGGCTGTGACGCAAGGCGGAAGGCCCAGTAGGGGCCGCCAGCTGCACTTTGCTCTGTGCAACCCTCTTCGACTATGCGGAAATGTGCCAGCGCCCCCAAAGGGCAGCCGGTGCGGGGTTATGGAGAAGTGTATGGGAGTAGCTTTTCCGGGAACCACGATCGCCTTGCCCTTGAGAAGGGGCAGACTAAAGCATAGATAGAGAGGGCAAGCACTCCCTAAAGTACAAAACGCAAAGCGTTGTACCAGCCATTTGGCTGGTGCGGCGCTTTTCCTTTTTGTCCAGGCGCTTTCCATAGAGAAACTGGGAGTATGTATGACTGACAAAGGAGGATTTTTATGAAAAAACGGCTCATCAGCCTCTTACTGGCATTCAGTATGATGCTGACATTCCTGCCTGCGGGGGCAGTGTCGGCATTTGCGGAAGGAACAGCAGATGATACCATTGACTTATCCAAGGGAACGCTCCTGACCGACGGCCAGCCCATTACGACGGGCGGTACATATCGCTTGAGTGGTAATTACACAAAAGCAATTAAGATCAATACGGAAGGTTCTGTGGAGATCAATGTAACCGGAAAAGTGACAGTAGACGTTCCGGATAATGTTAACAATTTTTGTTTTATCACGATCGAAAAAGCCGACAGTGTAACTATTAATGACGATGCTCAATATCCTGTTACTGTTAACGGTGGCAGTGTGATTTCGAATAATGGTGGAAACCTCACTGTAAACGGTGGAAAATATATTTGCAATGTTCAAAATCCTTATTCCTTCGCTTTCACTCTCGCGAATGGCATCAATCAGGTAGAAAATGTTACGATTGAATCGAAATACCATGCCATTCGTGCTGTGCTTAACTGCAAGAAAGCAGTGATAAGAAATTCTAAAATTACAACAAAATTGGCATATGGGCCATATGATGGAGCCATCTTCTGCAGGCCCGCTGAATATAGTAGCATAATGGAACTGGATAATAATGTCGAGGTAGAGGCAGAGGAAGGAGACGCACTTCGATTTGAGACTGGTACAGTCACCGTTAACGGAGGAAATTATAAATCAGGTCAAGGTTGTGCTATTGGTACTCGGAATAATTCCGATGTTAATCTGAATCTTACGATTAACGGCGGAACTTATCAAAATGGTAATTATGACCGTGCTGTTGCAGATTTTGGGTGCCATGGGCATCCGAGAGATCCGAGAGAATGTAATATTCACATTCACGGAAGCACGTTTGTTGGCGGCCAATTGTTGGCGTTTTATGGTGATTATGCCAAAACGTTGACGATTGACGATGATACCACTTTCCAGAGCATGGGAGGTACGCGTGATGCAGTTGCTGTTGGTGGCCACGGTCAACTGATTTTTGACTCGGGTTCCATTGAAGTTTCCGGTGGTTCGCAGCGCAGCGCACTTTGCACCTTTGAAAAGGGCGAAGCCATTGTAAATGGCGGCACCTTCAAGGGGGCAAAGTGTGACATTTATGAGCAAAACGATGACGACAGAGTGTCTCCCGACCGCGTCCATCTTCTGAAGAACGCAACTTTTGATGATACCGTCTGCAATGTTTGTCTTGAAAAAGATCTACAAATTGATGTGGCCCAGAACTACACCGGTCAAGTGACGATTGAGTGTAAAGACCCCAGTGATGGCCGTCAGCTGACCAAAGATACAGAAACAAATTATCAGAAGGATCTGAACCTGACGAGTGCGAATGCGGGCTATCTGGTGGGCTACAAAAAGACCACGGATGGCAAGAGGGAATATCGCTGCCTTTCCAAGGAAGTCGGCGTGACCGTCAGCGATCCGGAAGGTGAGGTCAAAGCAGGAGATCCGGCAAAGTTTACTGTGACCCTTACCCATGAGAACAGCACCGGTACCGGTATCCTGACCTTTGGCGACAAGAACAGCGAGATCGAGTATAAGGACAAAAACGGTGCGTATCAGCCCATGCCGAAGGACCCGAAGGACGGCCTAGAAGTCGATCTGAGCGGTAACAACAAAAATTATGAATTCCGCATTACGCCGAAAGATGCCGGTGAGCAGAAGCTGACCGCTGCTGTGGTGCGGGATGCTGTAGAGCTGGGCACAGCGGACAAGGACTATACCGTTGCAGGCCGTGTTCACACCACTGTGACCATTGAGGGCCTGGAGGATGCCGTCATCAAGGAAGGCGAAAGCAAGGACTTTACCGTAAAGGTTACCCCCAATGATGATGCCAAGCTGGGTGAGGCATTCATCGACTTTGGCAACAAGAACAGCGAGATCGAGTATAAGGACGAAAACAACGAGTACAAGCCTATGCCGGAAGGCGGCCTGCCCATTGATCTGGGCGATGTAAAGGAACAATATGCGTTCCGCATTACTCCCAAGGAGACCGGCAAGCAGACCCTGACCGCTGCTGTCAAGCAGGGTGAGAATGCGCTGGCAAGAGACGAGAAGGACTTTGTTGTGTCTGAAATGCCCATCCTGACCTTGAAGGACGGTGTTATCACCAGCGTAACAGTGCCCGGCAAGAATGGTGCTGACCCCGAGGATATCACCGAGATCATTAAAAAGAATGCCAACGAGGACGGTTCCTTTAACGTCCCCGAGGGTGCAACGGTGAGTGTTGCATTTGATAAGGATGCTTTTGCAGATAGCGGTCTGAAATTTGGCCACTGGGATATCACCGGCCTGGATGATCCGAACGCTTATCAGGATAAGGAAAGCTTTGCCTTTGTGATGCCTGCAAAGGCCGTGACCCTGAAAGCCATGACACAGGATGCATCCATTGAAGATGACGAGCCCGATATCGTTGGCCCCATCGTGATCGGCACTACTGTTGTTGTCGGCGGTGCAGTGCTGGGCTATCAGGCCTATTCTCTGGGCGCTGAATTTGCAGGCAAGCTGATGGCTCTGCCCTACTTCCCCAGCAACCGCAGCGCCCTTGCCATGATGCTGTGGGAGGATGCAGGCAAGCCCATGCCCGAATCCGAACTGCTCTACCCCGATGTAGGGCAGGAAGAGCGGGATATGGACCTGCAGCACGCCGCCCGCTGGGCCATGGAAAACGAGCTTATCCCTGACCTGAACGATGAGGGCACGGCTCCGGAAGAGATGAAATTCTATCCCGACAACGCCGTAAGCAAGATCGATGTGCTGAATGCATGGCAGAAAGCACAGGAGCTCAAGCAGAATGCCTGAGCAGCCCTAAACCAACCCCCACTTGGCCTGTAAACCGCAATGCGGGCTGAGTGTTCCAAAATTCCCAAAGTACAGAAGCGCTTCATCCTCTCCCGGATGAGGCGCTTCTGTGCTTTCCGGAACTTTTTTTCCCGGCACCCCTTGCATCCCGCCCGCCGGTGCGGTATGCTTAACCAATAGAGCATTGCAGAGGGAGGGAGACCCCGGATGGACATGGAAGAGATCCGCTACCTGTTGGGCGGCACGGTATTCGCGCGGGCCAAGGCCTACACGGACCGGATACAGGATCTGAACTGCGAAGTGGCCGGGAACGGCGTGCGCCACCTGAGCGCCGACGTGCGCGGCGGCGGGCGGAGCCTGTACCAGACCCAGGTCTGGCTGCGGGAAAACGGCAGCTTTGTCAGCGCCAGCTGCTCCTGCCCTTACAACGAAAACGGCGAGGGGCCCTGCTGCAAGCACATCGGCGCGCTGCTGATGTGGGACAGCGAGAGTCAGGGCCTTTCCGGCAGAGCGCCGCAGAAGCCCTCGGAGAGCCCGGAGAGCATCCCGGGCGTGGTGCGGGGCACGGCCAACCTGCAAACGCCCCAGCCTGAGGAGCCGCCCCGCAGGGACAGCTATGCCTCCAGCCTGGAAATGCTGTTCGGCAAGAAGTGGCGGGGCGAGGAACCGGAATCTGACTACGAGGCACGGCGGCTGCTCCGGGCCTATCAGGAGGGAGCACTGGCCGAGGTGGACGGCGTGACCGGCCACGCAGAGCTGCGCCCCCATTCCGCAGAGCTGGAGCCGGAGCTGACCCTGCTGCCCGGGGAGCTGCCCTGGCTGCGGCTGCGCATCTCGGCAGACGGCGGGCGGCAGTATGTGGTAAAGAGCATCCCGGACCTGCTGCGGGCCGTGGAGAAGCACGGCTTCATCAGTTACGGCAAGGCGCTGGAATTCCAGCACAGCTGGGAGGCCTTTGCCCCGGAGGCACAGCAGCTGCTCCGCCTGCTGCGGCGGCAGCTCAGCGCAAAGGAAGGAGCCGAGGCGGCCCTGCGCAGCTACGGCAATGCGCCCCGCAGCGGGCCTGCCGGGGGCATCCCGCTGAACGGCGAGATCTTTGACGGTCTGGTGGCCCTCTATGCCCCCACCGGCAATCTGGGCGGCTACACCCTCAAGACCGGCATCCCGGCCCTGACCATGCGGGTGGAAAAGCGCCGGGGCGGCGTGGAGGTGTCCGTGACCCCCGCGTTGGGATGGAAAACGGGTTTAGACAACGACTATTTATACAGTGAGGATACGATCTGGCAGCTGGACCGGGCCGAAAGCGCCCGGATGCGGCCCGCCCTTGAGGCACTGTGCGGCAAGAGCCTGTTCTTTACCACCGGGGATGCCACCGCCTTTTGCAGTTACGTCCTGCCGGAGCTGGGCAGCAGGGTGACCATTGAGGACCCCGAACGCCTGCTGCTGAATCAGATCCCGCTGGAGCCGGTGGTGCAGTTTTACCTTGACGCGCCCACGCGGGAAACGGTGCGGGCGCACCTTGAATTTTTGTACGGCGAGGACCGCGTCACGCCGGAGGAACCGGGGCCTGCCGGTCTGCTGCGGGATGCCCGCGCCGAACAGCGGGCCGGGCGGCTGCTGGGGCGGTACCTGGAGCCGGGGCCAGACACCATGGGCAACGGCCTTGCCGCCCACTACGATGCCTATGAGGAGGATGAAGTCTACCGCTTCCTCGATGAGGGCGTCCCGGCCCTGCTGGCTGAGGGCGAGGTCTACCTGACCGATGCCTTCCGCAGTATGCAGGCCGCACCGCCGAAGATCTCGGTGGGGGTGTCGGTGCACGGCAGCGTGCTCGACCTGGAGGTGGACACGGGGGAGTTCCCGGTGGGGGAGCTGAAAGCCCTGCTGAAATCGCTCCACCAGAAAAAGCGCTACCACCGCCTGCGCGATGGCCGTCTGCTCCGGCTGGACGATTCCATGGAGGTGCTGGACGAGCTGAACGAGACGCTGGAGCTTTCCGGGGCCAAACTGGGCCAGGCCCACGCCCGGCTGCCCCTGTACCGGGCCCCCAGTCTGGACTGGGCGCTTTCGGGGCAGAACGGCATCCGCTTCAACCGGGACGATGCCTTCCGCCAGCTCAGCCGGAGCTTCCACGCGGTAAAGGACAGCGAGTATACACCGCCCGCGTCTCTACAAAAAGTTTTGCGAAAATACCAGCGGGACGGCTACCGCTGGCTCCGCACGCTGGATGGCTACGGCATGGGCGGCATCCTTGCGGATGATATGGGTCTGGGCAAGACGGTGCAGGTGCTCAGCTATCTGCTGGCCCTCCGGGAGCAGGGCGGGAACCCCCTGCCCAGCCTCATCGTCTGCCCGGCCTCGCTGGTGCTGAACTGGGCCGAGGAATGCCAGAAGTTCACGCCGGAGCTGAACTGCGTTGTGGTGGACGGGGATGCCGCCCACCGGGCCCAGCTGGCCGAGCAGTGGGACGGGGCCGATGTGGTGGTGACCAGCTACGACCTGCTCCGCCGCGACGAGACCCTGTACGAGAACCAGAAATTCTACGCCTGCATCCTGGACGAGGCCCAGGCCATCAAGAACCACACCACCCAGAAATACAAGGCGGTGTGCGGGGTGAACAGCCGTGTCCGTTTTGCGCTGACCGGCACCCCCGTGGAGAACCGCCTGGGCGAGCTGTGGAGCATCTTTTCCTTCCTGATGCCGGGCTACCTGCCGCCCTACAAGAGCTTCTGCAGCCGGTTTGAAAAGCCCATCACGCAGGAAAATGACCCGGCGGCGGTGCGGCGGCTGAACCAGCTCACTGGGCCGTTCATCCTGCGCCGGATGAAGTCCGAGGTGCTGAAGGAGCTGCCCCCCAAGACAGAGAACGTCTACCGCATCGAGTTGGAGGAGGAACAGCGCAAGCTCTACCTTGCCGCCGTGGTGGATGCCCGGGAGAAGCTGCGGGCCGCCAAGCCCGAGGACAAGATGGCGGTGTTCGCCGTCCTCATGCGGCTGCGGGAGATCTGCTGCGACCCCCGGCTCATTGCCGACAACTGGACAGGCGGCAGCGCCAAGCTGGATGCCTGCATCGAGCTGGTCACCAGTGCCGTGGAGAGTGGGCACCGCATCCTGCTGTTCAGCCAGTTCACCTCTATGCTGGAGCTGCTGGCCAAGCGGCTGGACGCGGAGGGCGTGAGCCACTTCACCCTGCAGGGTTCCACCCCCAAGCCGGTGCGTGCCGAGCTGGTGCGCCGCTTCAACGGCGGCGAGGCCAGCGTGTTCCTGATCTCCCTGCGGGCAGGCGGCACCGGCCTGAACCTGACCGCCGCCGATATCGTCATCCACTATGACCCGTGGTGGAACGTGGCGGCTCAGAATCAGGCCACCGACCGTGCCTACCGCATCGGCCAGCAGAACCCGGTGCAGGTGTACAAGCTCATCGCCCAGGACACCATTGAGGAAAAGATCGTGGAGCTGCAGCAGGCCAAGCAGGATCTGGCCGAGACCGTCACCGGCAGCGCGGATGGTGCCATCCTGCGCATGAAGCCGGAGGAGCTGCTGAATTTGTTGGAGGGAACCGAATGATGCAATACGCCCTATTTGCCCGGCCTGTCGTGACCATTTACGACCTGCCCCAGACCACCAAACAGAGCGAGGCGGGCCTTGTTTCCACCATCGGGGACGAGGGCCTGTACGGTCAGGCCTGTCAGGTGCGCACCGCCCCCGGCGGCGTGACCGCCGAGGGAGTGCCCCTCTCCCCGGAGGTGGCCGAGGTGGTCACCTTTTACGGCTACCACGGCTTTGTCCGGCGGGATGCGCTGAAATTTGTCAGCGAGGATGCGCTGCGGGACTACCTGCCCCAGCCGCTGGTGCTGGTGGGCCGTGCCACCGATGTGCTCAGCCTGCCCAAGGTGCAGGGGGTGCGGATGCTGGAGCTGGAGCGGGGCTGCCTGCTCTGCCGCCTGCCCGAACCGCCCGAGGAAGCCGAGGCCCACACCGGCTGGGCCAGGGTGGCCCTGCTGGATGGCCGCACCGGCTATGTCCGGGACGTGGCGCTGGAGCCGGTGCGGTTTGAGATGACCGCCGTGTTCTCCCAGCGGGAGGGGCTGGCCTTTGATGACGCGCTGGCTGAGGCCCGGAATATTACCGCCGGGGAGCTGGTGCCGCAGGCACTGCAGGCGTGGTACGACGGCAGCGAGGAAGCGTTCCGGGATGCCGTCTGCGCGCAGGCGAAAAAGTATCTGGGCACCGAGTACCGCTGGGGCGGCAAATCGGGCCGGGGCATTGATTGTTCCGGCCTTGTCAGCAGCGCCTATATGCAGTGCGGCGTGCTCATCTACCGGGATGCCAGGATCGTGGAGGGCTGGCCCATGCACCAGATCCCCTTTGCAGACAAAAAGCGGGGCGATGCCCTCTATTTCCCCGGCCATATCGCCCTTTACCTCGGCGAGGGCCGCTACATCCACTCCACCGGCGCGTCCGCCAGCGGCGGCGTGGTCATCAACAGCCTTGACCCCGCCGACCCGCTGTACCGGGAAGATCTGGTCAAGAGCCTGTATGCGGTGGGGAGTATTTTCTAAAACGACCAGGTGCGGCTCTGTACAACCTCTCAGTCGCGTGCTTCGCCGCGACAGCTCCCCTAGTAGGGGAGCCCTTGGCAGGCCGTCGCGTTTTCGTGGTCTGGCGCTTCGCTCCTGCTTGCTCTGCTGACGGCAGGAGTGCGTTTTGGAGCGTCAGCGATCATTGCGAAAAATGAATCCTATGCCAAGGCCTCCCCTATTAGGGGAGGTGGCATCGAGCGATAGCGAAGATGACGGAGAGGTTTTGCTTACGGCAGAAACCTCTCAGGCGCTGACGCGCCAGCTTCCCTAGCAGGGGAGCCAAGTTTTCGCTGCGGAAAACGGGAGCTTTGTGGCAGAAATGATCTACATAGAAGCTGTTAAGAAAGGACATGAACGATGAAAGTCTTTGATCTACATTGTGACACCCTGAGCGAGCTGCGGCGCGCGGAGATGCGGGGCGACGGGCAGACCTTTGCCCGAAACAACGGCCACATCGATCTGGAAAAGCTGGAGAAGGGCGACTACATGCTCCAGTGCTTTGCCGCCTTTGTGAATCTGGCCGACCCCACCCCGGGCGCGGACCCGTTGGTGACGGCGCTGGAGGAGATCGATGTGTTCAAGCGGATGATGGAGCGGTATTCCGACAGGATCGCCCCTGTCTACCGCCCCGAGGATATCCGCAAAAACGCCGAGGCGGGCAAGATCAGCGGAATGCTGACCATTGAGGAAGCAGGCTGCTGCAAGGGCAGTCTGGGTGTGCTGCGCCGGATGTACGAGCTGGGCGTGCGGATGATGACCCTGACCTGGAACCACGAAAACGAGCTGGCCAGCCCCAACGTGGTGCCCGGCAACGGCCCCATCTGGCCCTGTATGCCCAACACCGAGACCGGCCTGAAGGAGAAGGGCTTCGAGTTCCTGGCCGAGATGGAGCGCCTGCACATCATTGCCGATGTGAGCCACCTGTCCGATAAAGGCTTCTGGGACATTGCGGAGCACAGCACCCGCCCCTTTGCGGCCAGCCACTCCAACTGCCGCGCCCTGGCCCCCCACTGCCGCAACCTGACCGATGAGATGATCCGGGTCATGGCGGAAAAAGGCGGTCTGGTGGGCCTGAACTACTGCGCGGGCTTTCTGGATGACCAGCCCAGCCCCGACCTGTGCCGCAGCACCACGGCCCTGATGGCCAAACACGCCGCCCATTTCAAGCAGGTGGGCGGCATTGAGATCATCGGTCTGGGCAGTGACTTTGACGGCATCGGCGGCAAGCTGGAACTGAGCGACTGCTCCAAAATGCCTCTGCTGGCCGATGCCCTGCGGAAAGAGGGCTTCACCGAGGATGAGGTGGAAGCCATCTTCTTCCGCAACGCACAGCGTTTCTTTGAAAACAACCTGTAATTACCGTTAGTATCTCAAATTTCGTCAATTTCGGCCAATTCGTCATTGAGGATATCATTTGGTGACGAAAATGACGAAAGTGACGAAAATAATGTCTTAACGGTAAGGATAAAGTATAACGGAAAGTATAGAAAAGTTGAGGGATTCCAGATGGATCAGAATATGACATTGGAAAAGCGCATTGCCGCAGAGCTCTATTCCTATCAGGGCAGGATGAGCGTTTTTGTGGATGACCTGCGCGGCAGCACGGTGGAGATCGGTGCCGACGAGGAGTTCGAGACGGCCTCCACCATCAAGGCGTTCATTCTGGCGGTGCTGTATCTGCAGGCCAGCCGGGGCAGGGCTGACCTGGAAGAGGAGATCACCTACGAGGCCAGCCAGTTCGTGGACGGCTCCGGGATGCTCCGGGCCCTGGGCGTGGGGGCAAAGCTCAAGGTGAAGGACACCGCCACCATGATGATCATCTGCTCGGACAACATCGCCACCAATATGATCATCGATTACCTGGGGCTGGACACCATCAATGCCTGCATCCGGGAATTGGGCTTTGGGCACACCGTCCTGCACAATCCCCTCCACTTTGACCGCTACGACAAGCTGGGCACCACCACGCCCCGGGACTACGCCGCCCTGTTTGCGCAGGTGGCAAAGGGTACGCTGGTCAGCAAAGAAGCCAGCGCCGCCATGCTGGGCATCTTCCGCCAGCAGCACTACAACACCATGCTGACCCACGATTTCCCCCAGTTCTATCTGGACTGTGAGGAGACCGGCGAGCCGGAGCTTCTCTGGGTGGCCAGCAAGAGCGGCAGCATGAACGCCTGCCGCAACGACGGCGGCATCATCCACACCCCCTACGGCGAGTATGTGATCGTTCTGATGAACAAGGAGTTCCATGACATCATCGAGTACAACGACCACCCCGCCATGGTCTATGGTGCCCGGGTGTCCCGGATGATCCTGGATCAGATCCTGGCCTGCGAGGGAAAGCTGTATCTGAAGTAAACCTCTCAGGCGCTTTGCGCCAGGTTCACGCTGCGGTGACGGAGAGGTTTCGCAAAGAAGTACATAAGGAGTAGGAAAGTAGAACGAATGGAAATTACATTATCATTGCCAATGCTGCTGTTTTTGATGCTGATGACCGGGTTTGCGGGCTTTGTGGACTCGGCGGCGGGCGGCGGCGGCCTGATCAGCCTGCCCGCCTACCTGTTTGCGGGCCTGCCGGTGCATTACACCTACGGCACCAATAAATTCAGCGCGGCCTGCGGCACCACCTTTGCCACGGCGCAGTTCTTCCAGAAGGGAGCCATGAACATCCGGGTCGGCCTGCTGGCGGCTGTGGGCAGCTTTGTGGGCAGCGCACTGGGCTCCCACATCGTGCTCCTGCTCAGCGATCAGGTGTTGCGCACCATGATGCTCATCATCCTGCCGGTGGCGGCGGTGCTCATCCTCTGGCGGCGGGACCTGCCCGACGAGAACCGGGACGACGGCACCCTGAACGCCAAAAAGGCGGTGCTGGCCCTTGCCATCGGGCTGGGCATCGGCCTGTACGACGGCATCTTTGGCCCGGGCACCGGCACCTTTGCCATCATTGCCTTTACCACCCTGATGGGCTTTGACCTGCGCACGGCGGGCGGCAACGCCAAGGTGCTCAACCTTGCCAGCAACTACGCCAGCCTGGTAACGTATCTTTCCAGCGGGCTGGTGGTGTTCTCCATCGGCATTCCATGTGCTATCAGCGGCATTGTGGGCAACCTGCTGGGCTCCCACTTCGCCCTCAAGAAGGGCGCAAAGTTCATCCGCCCCATGATGCTTGTGGTGCTGGTGCTCCTGCTGGGCAAGATCGTCTCGGACGCGGTGCTGTAATGAACGGATCTTCGGCAAAAAACAATTGACGTTTGCGGGAGAATAGACTATAATAGGGCTAGAGGCCCGCAGAAAAAACGAGCGCTGAGGATGATGTTATGAAGATCCGCTACTCGAAGAACGCCATGAAGTTCCTGAATAAGCTGGACAAAAGGTCCGTGCTTCGCATCGTTGCAGGCATTGAGGGGCTGACCCTGAAACCGCCAGCAGGTGATATCAAGGTGATGCAGGGACTGAAGGATGGAACAATGCGGCTCCGGGTCGGAAGCTGGCGCGTGCTTTACCGGTACGGAGAGGAAAACGCGCTGGAGATTCTATTGGTGCTGGATATCGGGAATCGTGGCGATATCTATAAATAAGGAGGTGGCAGGATGTCTGAAATTGCAATGAATGCAGCACACATGATCGATATGCTGCCGGACCCGGACAAGAACCTTGCCTACGAGCTGATCAAAAAGCTGGTACTGGCATGGGACCCGGATTTCACCAAGCTGACCACAGAGGAAGCAAAGCAGCTGGAGGAAGCGAAGGACAGCGGCTTTGTAGATGCCGAAGAGATCGACTGGTCGAAGATCGGACACGAATGAACCAACAAAAAAGAGGAACTGCCGGGAAAGCAGTTCCTCTTTTTGATTGGGTAAGATCAGAAGGTGAAGCCCTCATCGAGGAAGGCCAGGCCGAACGCGCCGGGGCCGGCGTGGGTGCCGATGACACAGCCGATCTGGCGCACAAGGGCCTCGTTCCGGCCCAGATTCTCCTGCAGGTAGGTCTGGATGGGCTGCACCTCGCGGGGGGCGAGGGTGTAACCGGCCAGCGCGTCGGCGCAGGTGCTGATGCCGCCCAGCTCCTCGATCTTCTTGAACAGGGCAACGTAAGCGCCGGGCAGGCCCCGGGCCTTGCCCGCCATAACGACCTTGCCCTCCTTGATGGTGATGAGGGGCTTGATGCCCAGCATCCCACCGGCCACGGCCACGGCGGCGGGCAGGCGGCCGCCCTTGCGCAGATACTTCAGGTCGTCGATGACAGCCACCAGATGCAGATGCTCCTTGGCGTGCTCAAGGGTGGCGGCGATCTGCCCGGCAGTCTTTCCGGCATCCCGCAGCTGAACAGCCAGCCGCACCAGCAGGCTCTCGCCCAGGCAGACGTTCTCGGAATCCACAAAGAGGACATTGTCCACATTGGCCATGTCTGCGGCCAGCCGGGCGCACTGGCAGGTGCCGGACAGCTCATGGGAGAGGAAGATGCCCACCACCTCGTCCCCGGCGGCAGCCGCCTCAAGGAAGAAGCGCTGGAACAGCTCGGGGCTGGGCTGGCTGGTGGTGGGCAGCTTGTGGCAGCGGGCCATCACGCCGTAATACACGGTGGGGGTCATGTCCACACCGTCCCGGAGCACGGTGCCGTCCTCCAGGGTGACGTTCAGGGGGATGACGGTCACACCCAGCTGCTCGGCTTCAGCGGGCAGGATGTCGGATGCGGAATCGGTAAGAATGCGGATCATAGTAATACCTCCAACGGGGCCAAGAACGGATAACCCGACCAAATCAATCAAAAAGTCGTATAGGAATATACCAGAGACGACGGGAAATGTCAATTGTTTGAATCAATATTTCTTCGTATTTTCGCAATTCCGCTCCGTTTTCTTGCACAAACGGGCCGGAACATGATACAATGGGCATCAGGCATTGCGGGGCGGTGCGCTGTGCGCCCGAAGCAGCGGAACAGCGCACCCCCAAACGGAGAGGGGACGGAGAAGATGTCAGAACGGAACCGCCGCCTGCGGGCGGCAGGCATCGCGGCACTGGCCTGGGCCGGGCTGGCGGCGGTCTGGTGTGTGCTGGTCCCCGGCGGGGCGGCAGAGCTGCCGCAGGGCGTGCCCGGTACGCTGCGCAGCCTGCTGGTGCTGCCGCTGGCCGAGGAGCTGGTGTTCCGGGGGGCGCTGCTGCGCCTGCTGCGGCCGCTGGGGGAGCACCCGGCAAACCTCTGCCAGGCTGTGCTCTTTGCGGCCCTGCACGGAACGCTGACCGAAAAGTGCTACGCGCTGGGCATGGGGCTCATTTTCGGATGGGCCGCAGAGCAGACCGACAGTCCTGCACCCGGGGTGGTGCTGCATATCCTGAACAATGGGCTGGTGCTGGCCCGGGCGCTGGCAGAAAGGGGATTGGGATGACCGACTATGAGCTGATGGGCGCGGCGCTGGAGGAGGCCGCACGGGCCGCCGCGCTGGGCGAAGTGCCCGTGGGCGCGGTGGTGGCCCGGAACGGCGAGATCATCGCTGCTGCCCACAACACCCGCGAGACCGAGAAAAACGCCCTCCACCACGCCGAGCTGCTGGCCATTGACGCGGCCTGCAAAAAGCTGGGCGGCTGGCGGCTGTGGCAGTGTGAGCTGTTCGTTACGCTGGAGCCCTGCCCCATGTGCAGCGGCGGCATCATCAACAGCCGGATCAGGCGGGTGGTGTACGGCGCGGCGGATACCAAGGCCGGATGCTGCGGCAGCGTGACCGACCTGTTCGCCCTGCCCTTCAACCACCATCCGGTGGTGGAACGCGGTCTGCGGGCGGAGGAGGCGCAGGCGCTGCTGCAGGCGTTTTTCCTCCGGCTGCGGGAGCAGCGGGCCGCAAAGCCCCGCTGGAAACCGCCCGTGACCCCCTGAGAACGTGAAAAAAAGTGGGAACTGCGTGAAAAGACGGCGGTTCCCACTTTCTTTTTTCGTCGAATTGTGTTATATTATTTAATGGTATCTTGTCGAAACCACTCGCACAGACCAGCGGGCTCGCCGCAGGACCGGCCTTGACCGGAAAGAGGAGCAGAGCGCAGCCCATGGGTGCGGTGGAGGGCGGGACCTTCCTGCCTGCGGGATTTTTTGCAGGCAGAGAACAAACGGCAGGAGGGCTGACTCTTGTACGATGATGAATTTGAATTGACCTTTGACCTGAGCGATGAGGACGAGGCATCCCGGGCCCCTGCGCCGGAACAGGAGCCGGTGCAGGAAGCTGCGCCGGAACCGGCTGCGGAAACAGAACCGGCCGCGGAAACAGAACCGCCGGTGGAGGCTGTACCGGAACCGGCAGTCCCTGCGGCCAATGGGCGCTGCGTGCTGATCTCGGGCGGCGACCGGGGCATCGGAGCCGCGGCGGCCCGCGCTTTCTGGCAGGCGGGCTACCGGGTGGCGGTGCTCTACCACACCCACGCCGAGGCGGCGGCGGCGCTGGAAAAGGCGCTGCCGGGCCTGCTGGCGGTCCAGTGCGACGTGGCCTCCCGCGCCAGCTGTGAGGTGGCGTTCCACACCGTGGAGCAGGCCGTGGGCCATGTGGATGTGCTGGTGAGCAACGCGGGCATTGCCCAGCAGAAGCTGTTCACCGATATCACCCCGGAGGAGTGGCAGCACATGCTGGACGTGAACCTGAGCGGCGCGTTCCACCTGTGCCAGCTGGCCCTGCCGGGCATGATCCGCCGCAAGGCGGGCCGCATCCTGACCGTGAGCAGCATGTGGGGCCAGACCGGCGGCAGCTGCGAGGTGCATTACTCCGCTGCCAAGGCGGGCCTGATCGGCCTGACCAAGGCCCTTGCCAAAGAGGAGGGGCCCAGCGGCATCACCGTGAACTGCGTGGCCCCGGGTGTCATCGACACCGATATGATGGCGGCCTTTACGGCAGAGGATAAGGCTGCGCTGGCCGAGGAGACCCCCGTGGGCCGCCTGGGCAGCGCGGACGAGGTGGCGCAGCTGCTGGTGTTCCTGGCAGGCGAAAGCGCCGGTTACATCACCGGGCAGGTGTTCGGTGTGAACGGCGGCCTGGTGATTTGAACCACCCCGCAGCGGCAAAACTTATGATACGATATCACTTACGGCGCAGCCAGCGCCGCGGTGAAAAGGAGAGAGCGAAATGGGCATGACTTTGAAGGAACTGTTGACGAAGGGCGAAGGCACCCTGACGGCGGGCGAGGCCAAGACACTGGCTTCCCAGTGCCGGATGGATGTGGAAACGCTTTACACGCTTCTGGAGGAGCGCGGCATCAAAATTCTGGATGACGAGGCCGACGGTGACACCAGCCTGGATGTGGAAGGCATCATGGCAGAGGTGGAAAGTGCCGAGGCAAACAGCGATGAGCTGGGCCTGGGCGATGAAAATGAGGACGACCCGGCAGAGGAGAACCCCGCAGACCTGAAGGCTGCCATGGATGAGCTGCTGGATGATCCTGTGAAGAACTACCTCAAGCAGATCGGCCAGATCCCGCTGCTGAGCGCGGAGCAGGAAGTGGACCTGAGCAAGCGCATCCACGCCGGTGCCGAGGCTGCCCACATCCTTCAGGCCGACCGCCAGAAGTACGGCGCACCTGAGTACATCAAAAAGAACAGCGCCCGCTTCTCGTTCGAGGAGGATGAGAACAGCCGGAGCTATACCGAGGATCTGGACGAGGACGGCAACACCAAGTCCAGCGAGGATGACGAGGAAAAGGCTGCCGAAGAAGAAGCCATGGAGGCCGTGGAGAACGGCCCCCTGACGGAGGAGCGCCGCCAGGAGCTGCTCAAGATCCGCCGCGACGGCCTGAACGCCCGCCGCAGCCTGAGCGAGGCCAACCTGCGTCTGGTGGTCTCCATCGCCAAGAAGCATGTCGGCCACAACCTGGCGTTCCTGGACCTGATCCAGGAGGGCAACATCGGCCTGATCAAGGCCGCCGAGAAGTTTGACTGTGACCGTGGCTTCCGCTTCTCCACCTACGCCACCTGGTGGATCCGTCAGGCCATCACCCGCGCCATTGCGGATCAGGCCCGCACCATCCGCATCCCGGTGCACATGGTCGAGACCATCAACCGGATGCGTCAGGCCACCAACCAGCTGGTCTACCAGAACGGCCACGAGCCCACCCCCGAGGAGCTGGCAAAGGCCATGGATATGAGCGTGGAGCGCGTGCGCGAGATCCAGCGCATGGCGCAGGAACCCGCCAGCCTGGAAAGCCCCGTGGGTGAGGAAGAGGATTCCTCCCTGGGCGATTTCGTGGCCGACGAGAACGCCGAGGCCCCCGGCAAGGCAGCGGACCGCGCCATGGTGGCCCAGCAGATCAATCAGGCCCTCAAGAGCCTGACCCCCCGTGAGGAAAAGGTCATCCGCCTGCGCTTTGGTCTGGACGATGGCCGCCCCCGCACGCTGGAGGAGGTGGGCCGCGACTTCGGTGTCACCCGTGAGCGTGTCCGCCAGATCGAGGCCAAGGCCATCCGCAAGCTGCACAGCCGCAAGTGCCTGGCCCTGCTGAACGGCCTGATCGAGTGATCCTGAACTTACCGCTATGAGAAAGAGCCCCCGCCGGAACAGACCGGCGGGGGCTCTTTTGGTGGTGTACAGGTCAGCAGCTGCGCAGCAGAAAGGCCATATAGAGGGGAAGGGTCAGGAGCGGCCCGGTTTTCCCGATATTATAGTCTCCGAGCTTGATCGCATGGGATACATGATATTTTTCAGGGTGGTTGAGGATCGTCTTTGTGCTTTTGACATTTCCGGAGCGGGCCTTTACCTCTACAAGGGTGCATTCCCCCTGATAACGGATCACAAAATCCACCTCGAGGCCGGAATCCTTGTGGAAATAGTAGAGCTTGCGCCCCATCTTGGTGAAGATATCGGCGATCAGATTTTCAAAGATAGCACCTTTGTAGCCATAGAGGTCGCCTTGCAGGATGTCAAACTGCGTTCCGTCCTCCAGCATGCTGACGAACAGGCCGGTGTCACACATATAGACCTTAAAGGTATCCTCTTCCGCATTCCCATCCAGAGGCAGCTCGGTAATGGACAGATTGTGGCACCGTGTGATGATGCCAGCATCCTCGATCCATTGCAGGCTTCCGGCATATTTTGCGGAGGTGGAGCCTTTTTTTACAACGGAATACTGGAATTTCTTGTTTTCCTTGGCAAGCTGGCGGGGAATGGACTGGAAACACTCCTTGATGCGGGACTTATCCTTTTTCTCCGCGTACTTTACCATGTCGTCCTCATAGGAACGAACGATGTCCCGCTGGATACGCAGGACCTCATCCATCTGCCTGCTGGTCACAAAGGTCTGGACAGCATCCGGCATTCCTCCCACAACGGTATATTGGAGCAAAAGCTGCCGCATCCGGTTGTGCAGCGCTTCCGGCACAGGGGAACCGGAGTCCAGAGACCTTTGCAGCAGCGCAATGACAGGTTCGGCGATGCCATTGGCCCATAAGAATTCTTCAAAATCCAGTGGGTACATTTCAAGAACCGTCTCCGATCCGACAGGAACGGATCTTGGTTCCTTGCCGTAGCCCTTTACGCCCAACAGGGAACCGGTGCCGATCACGTCATAGCGGCCGTCGATGCGGAAAAATTTCAGGGCCGTCCGGGCTTCCGGGCAATCCTGGATCTCGTCCAGGATCAGGATCGTCTGGCCCGGCTCAAAAACGGCATCCTTGCCAAGAAGGGCAGAGAGCATCATCACGATGTTGTCGATCTCCAGAGAACCGGAAAAGACAGAAGCATAATCCGGATTCTCGAAGAAGTTGAGGTACACTGTGTGTTTGTAATTCTTTCTGGCAAATTCCAATACAGAAAAGGTCTTGCCGCACTGACGGCAGCCCTTGATGATAAGCGGCTTCCGGCCGGGCGTGTTTTTCCATGCAAGCAGCTGGTCTGTGATCTTTCGCCTTAACATACCGTTTCACTCTCCCGAAAATAAATGATGCTGCATCTATTATAAAAGATAAAGATAACTTTTTCAAGGGACTTCTTTGTAAGGATTGCAACTTTTTCAAGCGACTTTTTAGCAGAAGAAACAACTTTTTCAAATGACTTCTGCGCGGGAAAGTGGATCTGCCGCAGCGCGGTTATAATTCCTCTGCCCGCCCCATATATTCTTTTCAGAACAAAACGGGTGGGAGGGAACGGCATGTTTGTGGTAACGCTGAACAAGACGAGCTTGAAAAAGGTGGGGGCCGGTGCGCTCTGCTGTGCGCTGGTGATCTTCAGCGCCTTTCTGGGGCGGTACATCAGCACCCGCACGGTGGCGGCAGCGGCCGGGGTGAACCGGATCGAGAGCGCGCAGGACATCCAGACCTGGTTCACGGGCTATGGGCTGGATGTGGACGGCACGTCCATCACGGCGGATAAGGTCAAGATCCCCCGCAAGTGGGACGACAGCTTTTCGGCCTTCAACGGGGTGGTACAGCAAAGCGGAATGGATCTTACCCGCTACAAAGGGAAAACCGTGGAAAAGTGGACCGCCCTGATCCCGGCGGCCAGCAGCGGAGAGACCAGCCGCTACGGCGTGCTGCTGGTCTACCGCAAAAAGGCTGTGGGGGCCTACCTGCTGGAAAAGCCGTCGGGCACGGTGATCGGCCTGAAGGATGCCCAGACCGCAATGGCGCAGGCTGAGCAGCAGGATGCCCAGCAGGTGTCCGGTGAGGATTACAGCGGCGACTGGGGAGAGCGCCATGATGAGGAGCTGGGCGCGGCCGGGCAGAGCCAGCAGACCAGCGGGGAGCCGGACTCCGTGGTGCCCGAGGAGGCGCAGTACACCGACCTGCCCCTGGATGCCGAGGGGTATCCTGTCGAATGAATCCGGTGGAAAAATGGGGGCAAAACTTCTGTTCAATAGCACCAAAATTTCTGGCTAAAAATCAGCAATATGGAATGATGAAAAAATAACGAAGCGGGTTTATAATAATAGTAGCATCCCGCAGCAAAATCGGCTGCGTCCGGAGTGGCAGGACCGTCCGGATCTGAAACGGGATGAAGTAAGGAGAAAATGATTATGAAGGAATTCCAGTATACTGTTAAGGATGCATGCGGCATCCACGCTCGTCCGGCCGGTCTGCTCGTGAAGGTGGCCAAGGGCTTTACCAGCACCGCTACCCTGGAAAAGGACGGCAAGAGCTGCGACCTGCGCAAACTGATGGCTCTGATGGGCATGGGTGTCAAGCAGGGCGACACCGTGACCGTGAAGGTGGAGGGCGACGATGAGGCCGCCGCTGCCGAGGCCATTCAGAAGTTCCTGACCGAGAACGTCTGATCTTTGAATCTGCGGACAAAAGCCCTTGCGGGAGACCCTGCGGGGGCTTTTTCGCACTAAATTCTCAACAAAGGAGAGAGAACGATGCAGGTAGGAACCGGTAAAAGCATCCTGAACGGCATTGCCATCGGCAAGCTGAAAATTTACAAGAAAAAAGATACCGTGATCTCCACCGCCCAGGTCGCGGACACGGCGGCAGAGGAAGCACGCTTTGAAGAGGCCCGGGCCAAGGCCATTGACCAGCAGACTGCCCTGTATGAAAAGGCACTGGCCGAGGCAGGCGAGGACATTGCCGAGGTGTTCAACATCCATGCCATGATGCTGGATGACGATGACTTTGTGGATGCCATCAAGGAGATCATCAACGGCCAGCACATGTGTGCGGAGTATGCCGTCAAGAAAGCGGGCGACAATCAGGCCGCCGTGTTTGCCGCCATGGACGACCCCTATTTACAGGCCCGCAGCGCCGATGTCATCGACATTGCCCAGGCCATGCTGGACATCCTGCAGGGCGTGGACAATGCCACCCTGCAGGGCACGGAGCCCAGCATTCTGGTGGCAGAGGATCTGGCACCCTCGGAGACGGTGCGGATGGACAAGAGCCTGCTGCTGGGCTTCATCACCCGGGAGGGCAGCTCCAACAGCCACACTGCCATTCTGGCCCGCAGCATGAACATCCCCGCCCTGATCCAGTGCAAGGAGATCCAGGAAGATTGGGACGGCAAGATGGCTGTGGTGGACGGCTACAACGCCTGCGTGTATGTGGACCCCACCCCCGATCTGCTGGAGAGCCTGAAAAAGCGCCAGCAGGAGGACCAGAAGAAGCTGGCCCTGCTGGCCGAGCTCAAGGGCAAGCCCAACACCACGCTGGACGGCAAGACCGTGCAGGTCTTTGCCAACATCGGCGGCATGAGCGATGTGGGCGCGGTCCAGCAGAACGACGCGGGCGGCGTGGGCCTGTTCCGCACCGAATTCGTCTACCTGAACTGCACGGATTACCCCACCGAGGAATACCAGTTCGAGGCCTACAAGCAGGTGCTGGAGAGCCTGGCTCCCAAAAAGGTGGTCGTGCGCACCTGTGATATCGGCGCGGACAAGACCGTGGACTACATGAAGCTCGACCACGAGGCAAACCCCGCGCTGGGCTACCGCGCCATCCGCATCTGCCTGACCCGCAAGGATTTCTTCAAGACCCAGCTGCGGGCCCTGCTGCGCGCTTCTGCCTACGGCAACATGAGCATTATGTTCCCCATGATCACCAGTCTGCGGGAGCTGCAGGATGCCAAGGCCGTGCTGGAGGAGTGCAAGGCAGAGCTGACCGCCGAGGGCAAGAAGTTCAGCGACAAGATCGAGGTGGGCACCATGATCGAGACCCCCGCCGCAGTTCTGGTGGCGGACGATCTGGCCCAGGAGTGCGATTTCTTCTCCATCGGCACCAACGACCTGACCCAGTATACCTGCGCGCTGGACCGCCAGAACGCCAAGCTGGAGCCCTTCTTTGATCCCCACCACCCCGCTGTGCTGAAGGCCATCCGGATGACCATTGAGGCGGGCCACCGCCACGGCATCTGGGTGGGCATCTGCGGTGAGCTGGGCGCGGATACCGCTCTCACCGAGACCTTCCTGCGGATGGGTGTGGACGAGCTGTCCATGAACGCCAAGAGCATCCTGCCCGTGCGCAAGATCATCCGCGGTGTGGATCTGAGCAAGCCCTCTGCCAAGAATGTCTGAGTTCCCCTGACGGAACCGTAAAAGGGGCTGCTGCGGCGCTCTCTGCCAACCAAAGTGTTGGCAAAGGGGCGCGCGGCAGCTCTTTTTTGATTACAACAAGAAGCAAATTCACAAAACTGCCGCCTGACAAGCCGCAGTTTCATGGGTGAACGCTTCACAACGGTAAAGCTGGGTGCTATACTATACCTAAGTCGTATTTTTTGAACGTACCTCTGGAGATGAAAGATAGATATGACGCAATTCCTGATCCGCCGGTTCATCCGGCATCCCAATGATCCCCAGGACCCTGCTACCCGCACGGCCTACGGCAACCTTGCCAGCGGTGTGGGCATGGCCTGCAACCTGCTGCTCTGCCTGGGCAAGCTGCTGGCAGGCACCCTGTTCGGCTCCATCGCCATCATGGCGGATGCTTTGAACAACCTCTCGGACGCTTCGTCCAACGTGGTCAGCCTCATCGGCTTCCGGCTGGCCGCCAAGGCCCCGGATGCCGAGCATCCCTACGGCCACGCCCGCTATGAATATCTGGCCGGTCTGGTGGTCAGCGTGACCATCCTGGGCATCGGCTTTTCCCTGCTCAAGGAATCGGTGGTCAAGGCGTTCCACCCCACCCCCGTGGCGTTCAGCTGGCTGAGCGTGGGCGTGCTGGCCGCATCCATCCTCGTCAAGCTCTGGATGAGCGGCTTCAACCGCACCATCGGCCGCACCATCGGCTCCGAGACCCTGATGGCCACTGCCGCCGACAGCCGCAATGACGTGCTGACCACCGGCGCGGTGCTGGTCTCCACCGTGGTCTGCAGCCTGACGGGCTGGGCGCGGCTGGACGGCATCATGGGCGTGGCCGTGGCAGCCTTCATCCTCTGGTCGGGCTGGGGGCTGGTCATGGACACCCTGAGCCCCCTGCTGGGCGAGAGCCCCAGCCCGGAGCTGGTGGAGCACATTGAGCAGACGGTCATGGGCTACCCCGGTGTGCTGGGGATGCACGACCTCATGGTGCACGATTACGGCCCGGGGCATCAGTTCGCCTCCCTCCACATCGAGTTCCCGGCAGAGACCGACCCGCTCAAGGCCCACGATGTCATCGACAACATCGAGAACGATTTTATAAAGCGGGACGGCCTGCAGGTGACCATCCACTATGACCCCATCGTCACCACCGATGCGGCGGTGGGCGTGCTGCGCACCCGCCTGATGGAAAAGGCCCGCCAGCTCGACCCCTGCCTTTCGATCCACGACCTGCGCATCGTGCCGGGTGATACCCATACGAATGTCCTGTTCGATCTGGAGTTCCCGGCGGGCTATACCGGGAACAAGGACGAGATGCTGGCCGCCATGTGCCAGTTCGTCCATGAGCAGGACCCGAAATACAGCTGTGTGGTGAAAGTAGAGCAGAGCTATGCGTCTGCTGCCCACGAAAAATAAATTTGTGTTTTAGAGGGGAAGGAACTTATGCTGAACGAGACTTACCGCGGGATGCTGGCCCACAAGAGCGTCATCCGCGAGACCTTTATGTACGGCAAGCAGCGCGCGGCCCAGATCGGTTACGAGAACGTGTTTGATTACTCGCTGGGCAACCCCAGCGTGCCCTGCCCGGAGCAGTTCACCGCCGCCATGCAGGAGCTGCTGGCACAGGAGGACCCGGTGGCCCTGCATGGCTACTGCCCCAGCCAGGGCGACCCGGAGTTCCGCACCGCCGTGGCGGCCCACCTGAACAGGACCTTCGGCCTGCCCTATGCGCAGAAGGATATCTTTCCCACCACGGGCGCGGCGGGTGCCATTGCTCACGCTGTGCGCGCCGTGACCCGGCCCGGGGATGAGGTGCTGACCTTTGCCCCCTACTTCCCGGAGTACGGCCCCTATGTGGAGGGCACCGGTGCCCATCTCAGGGTGGTGCCGCCCCAGGCCCCGGCTTTCCAGCCCAATCTGGAGGCTTTTGAGCAGATGCTGACCGAGAAGGTCACCTGCGTCCTCATCAACACCCCCAATAACCCCACCGGTGTGGTCTACTCTGCCGACACCCTGACCCGGCTGGCGGAGATCCTGACCGAGAAGAGCCGGGCCTACGGCCACAACATCTTCCTTGTCAGCGACGAGCCCTACCGGGATATCGCCTTTGATGGCAGGGCCGTGCCCTACCCGGCGGCGTTCTATCCCCACACCCTGACCTGCTTCTCCTTCTCCAAGAGCCTGAGCCTGCCTGGCGAGCGCCTGGGCTACGTGGCCGTGCGCCCCGGCTGCGAGGGCGAGGAGGTGCTGGTGGATATGATGGCCCAGATCTCCCGCTTTACTGGCCACAACTGCCCGCCCAGCATCATCCAGCGCGCCGTGAGCCGCTGTCTGGATGTGACCAGCGACCTGAGCGTCTACGAGACCAATATGGATCTGCTTTACAACAAGCTGAAAGCGCTGGGCTTTGAGGTCGAGCGGCCCGGCGGCACCTTCTATCTCTTCCCCAAGGCGCTGGAGGAGGATGCCAACGCCTTCTGCCGCAGGGCCCGGGAATTTGACCTGCTGCTGGTGCCCAGCGATACCTTTGGTGTAACGGGTTATGTCCGCCTTGCCTACTGCATCGACACCGAAAAGGTAAAGCGCAGCCTGCCCGCGCTGGAAAAGCTGGCGGCCGCGTATCAATAAAGCCGAACCTCCCGGCAGAGCATCTGGCAGTGCCGCCGGGGGTCACAGTATTTTTTGAAACAGAGGAAAGGGAAACTGTTATGGAAAAGATCAAGATGACCACGCCGCTGGTGGAGATGGATGGCGACGAAATGACCCGTGTGCTCTGGAAGATCATCAAGGAGGAGCTCATCCTGCCCTTTGTGGATCTGAAGACCGAGTACTACGATCTGGGCCTGCCCAACCGGGATGCCACCCAGGATCAGGTGACCATGGATGCCGCCCTTGCCAACAAGAAGTATGGCGTGGCAGTCAAGTGCGCCACCATCACCCCCAACGCCCAGCGCATGGAGGAATACCACCTGCACCAGATGTGGAAAAGCCCCAACGGCACCATCCGCGCCGTGCTGGACGGCACCGTGTTCCGCGCGCCGATCATGATCGACAGCATCAAACCGGTGGTCAGGAACTGGACAAAGCCCATCACCATTGCCCGCCACGCCTACGGTGACGTGTACAAGTGCACCGAGTTCCGCATCCCCGGCCCCGGCAGGGCGGAGCTGATCTACACCGGCGACGACGGCTCCCGGCAGGCCGCCACGGTCTACAACTTTGAGTGTGCCGGTGTCCTGCAGGGCCAGTACAACAAGGATACCTCCATCTACAGCTTTGCCCGCAGCTGCTTCAACTACGCGCTGGAAAGCAAACAGGATCTCTGGTTCGGTGCCAAGGACACCATCTCCAAGAAGTATGACCACACCTTCAAGGACATCTTCCAGGAGGTGTACGATGCCGAGTATCGGGAAAAGTTCGAGGCCGCAGGCATTACCTATTTCTACAGCCTGATCGATGACATCGTGGCCCGTGTCATCCGCAGTGAGGGCGGCTTTGTCTGGGCCTGCAAGAACTACGACGGCGATGTGATGAGCGATATGGTCTCCACCGCCTTTGGCTCGCTGGCCATGATGACCAGCGTTCTGGTCAGCCCGGACGGCAACTATGAGTACGAGGCTGCCCACGGCACCGTGACCCGCCACTACTACAAGTACCTCAAGGGCGAGGCCACCTCCACCAACCCCATGGCCACCATCTTTGCCTGGAGCGGTGCCCTGAAAAAGCGCGGCGAGCTGGACAGCCTGCCCGCGCTGGTCCGGTTTGGCGAGGCGCTGGAGGCCGCCAGCCTGCAGACCCTCAATGACGGCATTATGACCAAAGACCTCTGCGGCCTGGCGGAGGGCATCACCCCCACCCAGGTGAACAGCGAGGAATTCATCCAGGCCATCCGCACCCGGCTGGAAGCAAAACTGGCATAAGCGCTGCATCACGGCCCCTGCCCCGGAACCCCGGCGGCGGGGGCTTTTTGCGCCTATACAAGGCGGTTGGCCTGTGCTACAATGGGAGCAGAAAAGGCGGTGACAGTATGCAGCATCATCCTCTGCCCGAATATCCCCGCCCGGCCCTGCGGCGGGACAGCTACGAGAACCTGAACGGCCTGTGGCAGTACGCCATCACCGGCTCTGCGGGACTGCCCACAAAGTGGGACGGCGACATTCTGGTGCCCTACTCCCCGGAGACGAAAGCCTCCGGCGTGGGGTGCACCCTGCAGCCCGGGGCGTGGCTCCACTACCACCGGAGCTTTGTGCCCCCGGCGGGCACCGGCGGGCGGGTGCTGCTCCACTTCGGGGCCGTGGACTATGCCTGCGCCGTGCAGGTCAACGGCCATCTGGTGGGGGGCCACCGGGGCGGCTACTGGCCCTTTGCGCTGGATATTACCGATGCGCTGAACCCTGCCGGCCATGACCGGCTCTGGGTGGCCGTGCAGGACCCCACCGGCACCGGCGTGCAGGCCCGGGGCAAGCAGACCCTCCGGCCCGGCGGGATGTTCTACCCGGCCCAGAGCGGCATCTGGCAGACTGTCTGGCTGGAGCGTGTGCCGGAAAACTACATCACGGAGCTGACCGTCACCCCGGACTATGATGCCCGCACCGTGACCGTGAAAGCCCATACTTCCCTGCCCGGCGGGGCGGCGAACCTGTGGGCCGTGGTGCGGGCCGGGGGCGTGACCATTGCCGAGGACTGGGGCAGCGACGAGGCCGACCGGGACGGTGCGGTGACCCTGCACATCCCGGAGGAGCATTTCTTCCCGTGGAGCCCGGATACGCCGTTTTTGTACGACCTGACCGTGGGCACCACACAGGGAGAAGAGGAGCAGCGCGACACCGTGCACAGCTACTTTGCCCTGCGCAAGTGGAGCTGTGCGCCGGATGCCCACGGGATCATGCGTTTCTGCCTGAACGGCAAGCCCATCCTGCTCAACGGCCTGCTGGATCAGGGCTACTGGCCCGAGGGTCTGTACACCCCGCCCAGCGATGGGGCAGTGGTGCGGGAACTGCAGACCATAAAAGAGCTGGGCTTCAACCTTCTGCGCAAGCATGCCAAGATCGAGCCGCAGCGCTGGTATTACCACTGCGATAAGCTGGGCCTCATCGTCTGGCAGGACATGGTGAACGGCGGCGGGCCCTACAAGCTCTGGTTCGTGACCTACCTGACCAACGTGTTCCAGCCGCTGCTCCGCCGCCTGCCTGATGCAAGGCCCCTCTGGGGCCTGCTGGGCCGCGAAACGGAAGCGGGCAGGGAAGAATATGCCCGGGAGCTGGAAGCCACGGTAAAGACCCTGCAGTGCCACCCTTGCGTGGGCTGCTGGGTGCCCTTCAATGAGGGCTGGGGGCAGTTCGATGCCGCCGGGGCCGTAGAGGCCGTCCGCAGGCTGGACGATACCTGCCTTGTGGACGAGGCCAGCGGCTGGTACGATCAGGGCGGGGGAGATGTGGATTCCCTGCACAACTATTTCTACCCGCTCCGGGTCAGGCCCCGGAGCCGGGTGGTGGCCCTGAGCGAATACGGCGGCATTGCCTGGCCCATGCCCGGCCATGAGCCGCCCCGCAGGGCGTATGGCTACGGCACGGCAAAGAGCCGGGCCGAGCTGACCGCCCGCTGGAAAAAGCTGCAATTGGAAACGGTGCTCCCCCAGCTGAAAAAGGGGCTTTCGGCCCTGGTGTACACCCAGGTGAGCGATGTGGAGGACGAGGTGAACGGCCTGTTCACCTACGACCGCGCCGCCATCAAGCCCGACCCCGCCGCTGTGCGTGCCGTGAACCAGGCGCTGGAAGCGGCGTTTGAGAAGACCGTAGAATAAAAAAGAAGGCTGTTACCCTGTAACTCCCTCAGTCACGGCTTCGCCGTGCCAGCTCCCTCTCGGAGGGAGCCTTGGCGTAACGGTGAACGGTGAAAGCCTCCCTCTCAGAGGGAGGTGGCATCGCGTCAGCGATGACGGAAGGAGTTTAGGCAACAGCCTTTTTGCATATCAATAAAAACTTAGTTGGTGCTGCTGTTCACGATCTTGGAAGCGGGCATCCTGTTCATGGCGGAGCTGCTCAGGTTGTGCTCCAGAGAAGCGCCGTAGGCGGTCAGCGCCTCGGAGAGCTCCTCCCCCTTCATATCGTTGAGCACCTGTCCGCGCAGGTCATCCAGCGCCTTCAGGCTCAGCGGGTCGAGCCGCAGGGCGGCCATCAGGGCGTAGCTGTTGTACTTCACAGCCGCTGCCTGCCCGATGGACAGGCCCCGGATGGTGTCGGCGGCACCCTCTGCGGTAAAGGCAGAGGTCACGGTGCTGTCCCCGATCAGTTCCAGAGAAGGTGCATTGGAATCGGAGGAATAGGTGGAGCCCAGCACGGCGTAGACCTCCGGCAGGGCGGAGGTGACCACGCTGGAGAAGTAGCCCAGCAGGGCGCTGCTGAAATCGGAATCGCTCAGGCCGGTCAAGGAAGCAGCGTAGGCATTGGTCTGATCCACGGCATCCTGTACCAAATCCAACATCTCGCTGGTCTGGTCCTCATCGGCAGAGGCATAGGTGCTGGTGTTGTAGAGCGGGATGGTGTAATAGGCCAGCTCGTACATGTTGTTCTCCAGATGGCTGGTCAGGTCGGCATCCGACACCGGGGTCTCGCCGTCCACGCCGTAGACCAGCTCCAGCAGGTCGCTGCTCTTGATGAGGATGCGCTCAAACCGCTGGACGGTGTTCAGGCCGATGCCGTTGGCCTTGTAGGTGTCGCCGTACTGCTCCATCAGCTGGGAGGCGTAGCTGTCGGCCTGTGCTTCCTCTTCTGCGGTCAGCTGGCCGCCCAGCTCCTCAAAGCGGGTCTCGATGGCGGCGTAGGTCTCAAGGTTCTCCATGGTTTTCTGGCTCACATAGTCGCTGACAGTGGCGGTCTCGCCGCTGTCGGCATCCACGGTGATGGTCTGCTTCAGGAAGGCCTTCACATCGGTGGCATCCTGCTCCGAGGTGGCCAGATCGGCGGCCTTCTGGTAAGCGTCGTACTGGGCCAGCAGATACAGGCCCGAGGTGATGTCCACCGTGCCGATGGTGCCCACCGAATCCGGGGTGGAGCCGCAGGCGGCAAGGGAAAATACCATTGCCACAGCGGCAAGAAGTGCGATCAGTTTCTTTTTCATTGTTATGCTCCTGTCGTTCGGATCGCCCGCCCTCTCCGTCAGCGCAAGCGCGCTGCCACCTCTCCCAAGGGGAGAGGCTTTGGCAATTCCCCGCAAGGTCTTGGGGAGCCGCCAGAGGCTCCCCCTTTGGGGGAGCTGGCAAAGCCTATTGGCTTTGACTGAGAGGGTGAGGCCGTTAATCTTTCAAAATATCCTGCATCGCCCGGAGGATGCTCTGCAGCAGCTCCAGCGGCTTTTCCTCTTTTTGCAGGGTGACGGAGAGGTAGGGCTTTGCGCCGGCCCCGGTGACAACGCGGCCGTTGAAGGCCACCAGCAGGCCCTGGATCATCCGGAGGTCCAGCTGCTCTACCTGCAGCACCAGGGTGTCCTTCTTCTGGGTCACCTCGTACACGCCCACGGCGGTGGCCTGCACCCGTGCCAGCGAGACATTGACCAGATCGCTGACCGAGGGCGGCGGGTCGCCGTAGCGGTCGATGAGCTCGTCCAGCACATCGGCGGCATCCTCTGGGGTCTGGATGGCCGCGATCCGCTTGTAGGCTTCAATGCGGCCCGGCCCGTCGGCAATGTACGTTTCGGGGATGTAGGCATCCACCCGCAGGTCGATCAGGCACTCGCTCTTGTCGCGCTGCACCGGCTCGCCCTTGGCCCGGGCGATGGCCTGCCCCAGCATCTTCACATAGAGGTCGTAGCCCACGGCCTCCATGTGGCCGTGCTGGCTGTGGCCCAGCAGACTGCCTGCGCCGCGGATCTGGAGATCGCGCATGGCGATGCGGAAGCCGGAGCCGAAGGCCGTGAACTCCCGGATGGCGGAAAGCCGCTTCTGGGCGATGTCGGTCAGGGTCTTGTCCCGCCGGAAGGTGAAGTAGGCGTAGGCTTTACGGCCGGAGCGGCCCACCCGGCCCCGGATCTGGTACAGCTGGGCAAGGCCCATCCGGTCGGCATCCTCAATGATAAGGGTGTTGCAGTTGCGCACATCGATGCCCGTTTCGATCAGGGTGGTGCAGACCAGAATGTCGATCTCGCCGTTGAGCAGATGCTGCCAGACCGGGTTCAGCTCCTCCTCGGTCATCTTGCCGTGGGCAATGCCCACCCGGGCACCGGGCACCAGCTGGCTGACATGGGCGGCGGTGGACTCGATGTTGTCCACCCGGTTGTGCAGGTAGTACACCTGACCGCCCCGGGCCAGCTCCTTTTTCATGGCTTCGGCAAGGATGACATCGTTGTACTCCAGCACAAAGGTCTCCACGGGCTGGCGCTCAATGGGCGGCTGCTCGATGGTGGACAGGTCGCGGATGCCGCTCATGGCCATGTTCAGGGTGCGGGGGATGGGCGTGGCCGAGAGGGTCAGCATATCCACGCCGATGAAGTTTTCCTTCAGCTTCTCCTTGTGCTTCACGCCGAACCGCTGCTCCTCATCGATGATGACAAGGCCCAGGTCGTGGAAACGCACATCCTTGGAGAGCAGGCGGTGGGTGCCCACCACGATGTCCACGCTGCCGGACTGCAGGCCCCGCAGGGTCTCCTTTTGCTGTTTTGCGGTGCGGAAGCGGGAGAGCATCCCCACCTTGACCGGGAAAGCCTCCATCCGGGAGAGCAGGGTGTTGTAGTGCTGCCAGGCCAGCAGGGTGGTGGGGGCCAGAAGGGCGCACTGCTTGCCGCCCATCACGCACTTGAAGGCCGCGCGCAGGGCAACCTCGGTCTTGCCCACGCCCACGTCGCCGCAGAGCAGGCGGTCCATCGGGTAGGGCTTTTCCATGTCCTGCTTGATCTCGGCGGTGGCGTGGAGCTGGTCGTCGGTCTCATCGTACTCAAAGCGGGTCTCAAAATCGTTCTGCCAGTCGCCGTCGGGCGGGAAAGCGTATCCCTGGGCCTGCCTGCGCCGGGCGTACAGCTCAATGAGCTCCTGTGCCATCTCCTCGGTGGCCTTTTTCACCTTGGCGCGGGTGCGCTGCCATTCGGTGCCGCCCAGCTTGGCCAGCTTTACCTTTTCCTCGTCGCCGGGGGCGGTGTAGCGGCTGAGCAGATCCAGCTGGGTGACGGGCACATAGAGCACATCGGAGCCGGAATACTGGATCTTCAGGTAATCCTTGATGGCACCCTGTACTTCCAGCCGCTGGATGCCCGCGTACATGCCGATGCCGTGGCTCTGGTGCACCACATAGTCCCCGGGCTTGATGTCCGAAAGGCTGGACAGGGCGTTTTTGTTCTTTTTGCGCTTTTTGTTCTCGGCGGCGGCTTCTTCATCCAGCCCGTGCCGCCGGGAGGAGATGACCGCCGCGTGGGCAAAGGGGAAGGTGCAGCCTGCGGTCAGGTGGCCGGGCAGCACCTGCACGATGCCCTTGGCCGGGCGCACGTCCCGGCTCATGCTCACGGAGTAGCCCTTGTCCGTCAGATCCCGGGTCAGGGCGGCGGCACCCTTGGGGGTGCCGGAGAAAAGGGTGACGGCATAGCCCTGGGCGATCAGCGGGTCAAGATCCTCCCGCAGGGAGGCCAGGTCGCCGCCCCAGTTGGGGGCCGCAAAGGCCTCCACGTTGATGAGGTCTTTCAGCTTGAATTCGTTCATCCCCCGCAGGAAGTTCTCACACAGCAGGGTGCTCTGTTTCTGGGCCGCGATGGCAAGGTCGTCCATGGTCTGGTAGAGCACGTCCAGCCCGGGGCAGAGCACGCCCTCCTCCAGCAGGCCGGTCAGCTCCTCGCCCCGGCGGTACTCGGTGGCCTTCTGGGCATCCCGGATGCCGCCCACCTCGTCCAGCACGAAGATGGGATTGTCCAGATGGTCCAGCAGGGTGGCGGGCTGCGGGTAGCGGATGCCGTAATACTTGTCCATGGCTTCGGGCATCAGGCCGGAATCCAGCTGGGCAAGGTCGGCCTCTGTGGCCTTTTCCATGGCGGTGCGTTTTTTGCCCCGCGCCTTTTTGATGGCTCCGCGCAGAGCCTCGGCCGTCTCGGCGGTGTTGCCAAACAGCACCTCGCGGGCGGGGGAGAGGTAGATCTTTTCCAGACTGCCGTCCCGGCGCTGGGTCAGCAGGTCGAAGGAGGCCAGCGAATCGATCTCATCGTCCCAGTATTCCACACGGGCGGGTTGGTGCATGTCCGGCGCGTAGATGTCCACGATATCGCCGCGCACGCTGAACTGGCCCGGGCCGTCCACCTGATTGCGCCGGACGTACCCGGCGGCAAAGAGCCGCGCCACCAGCGCTTCCCGGTTGTAGACCATGCCGGGCTTGAGGGTGAGGGTGTTCCGCAGGAACTCATCCCGGGGCACCGTGTATTGCAGCAGCGCCTCGGCGGGCACGCAGACGGCGTTCAGCCGCCCGCCCGCCAGCGCGCCCAGCACCGACAGGCGGCGGTACTCGTATTCGCGGCCCGCGCCCTCCACTGGCCGCAGCATAAAGTCCCGGGGCGGGAACACCGCCGCGGTCAGGCCCAGCGCCTTGAGGTCGTCCGCAAAGTGGGTGGCCTCGGCCTCGCCGGGGGTCACGATGCAGACCAGCCGTCCCAGATCCTTCTGCAAAGCGGCGTACAGCAGGGCACGGCCCGCAGGCGGCAGGCCGAACAGCGCCGCCGGGCCCGGGGTGTGCAGGCTCTCCGCGATCTTCTGATATTCCGGTGTGCTTTTCAGCAGCGCTTCGTACATGGTTCTCCCTCCTTTTGTCAGCATCCTCACCCTCTCAGTCCGCCTGACGGCGGCCAGCTCTCCCGAAGGGAGAGCCTTTGGCAAATCCGGTCAGGCTGGAGCGGGGCGGCAGGGAGTTTCCCAAAGCAAGTGTCCGCTGGGGTGGGACCCTGCTGCCGCAGGCAGTAGGGCGGGCGATGGAATGGCCCGAATCACTTGCGTGGGAAAGCTCCCAACGGCCTGCGGGTTACCCGTTATACTTGCTCTGTGCCAGCCCCAGCTTCCCATCCATAATGAGCTTGGCCGCTGCCTCCAGGTCGGGGTAGCGGTCAGCCATGGCCTTGGCGTCCTCGGGCGGGAACTTGCCCAGCACCCAGTCGGCAAGGTCATAGTCCGGGCGGGGCTTGGCACCCACGCCGATGCGGATGCGGGGGAAGTTCTCCCCGCCCAGCCGGGCAATGATGCTCTTCAGGCCGTTGTGCCCGCCTGCCGAGCCGGAGGGCCGGATGCGCAGCTTGCCGGGGGCCTGGGTGATATCGTCGCACAGGACGATGACGTGGTCAGCAGGGATCTTGAAAAAGCCCGCCAGCGGGGCGATGGAATCGCCGGAGAGGTTCATGTAGGTCAGGGGTTTCAGCAGCACCACCTTGTGGCCGTCCACCTCGCCCTGGCCCCACAGGCCCTGAAACTTGGTTTTGCTGACGCTGATGCCCCATTTGCCCGCCAGAGAGTCCAGCGCGGCAAAGCCCGCGTTGTGGCGGGTGCCCTCGTATTTTGCTTCCGGGTTGCCAAGGCCCGCGATCAGCCAGATGTCGTTTGCATTCATAGTTGTTGTTTTGCCTTTTCTTTTTGCCTAAAATAATGTGTGGTACAGTTCTTTAGTATAACATACGCGCGAAGAAAAAGAAATCTGTTTTGCGGGAAAAACACAAAGCCGCCCTATATCGGTACAGATACAGGGCGGTGCTTTTTGTATAATACCTTATAAAGCGGCGGGAAAGTTACTTGTTCTGCTCCTCCTCCAGCTTCTGCTTTTTGGCGATGTAGGCCTCCATCTTGGGGGCGGCCCAGCCCTCAAGGTTGGTCTGGCGGTCGCGGGCGATGCCCAGCGCCTGGGCAGGCACATCCTTGGTGATGGTGCTGCCGGCGGCGGTGTAGGCACCGTCGCCTACCTTAACGGGAGCCACAAGGTTGGTGTTGCAGCCAATGAAGCAGTAATCGCCGATCTGGGTGCGGAACTTATCCTTGCCGTCGTAGTTGCAGGTGACGGTGCCGCAGCCGAAGTTGGCTGGCGTTGACGGTGGTGCCCTCGTCCACGGTGCTGTCCTCGATCAGGGTATTGGGGCCGATGACGCATCCTGCGCCGATGACCGTCTTGCCGCGCAGGATGGTGCCCGCCAGAATGGTGGCTCCCGGGGCGATGACAACGCCTTCGTCGATCTGGACGGTACGGCTCTCAATGTTCACGCCGTTGGCGATGTGAAAAAGCAGGATGTTCTCGCGCCGACTTTCGGCAGCGTCCAGTTTGGCGCGTGCTGCGGCCAGAGCTTCGTTGGAAATGGTTTCCATAAATAGTGTCCCTCCTTGGGAAGGTGTGGTATTTTGTTGTATCCATGAGGGAGAAATTCCGGCCCGTTCCGCAGGTGGAATTCCACCGGAAATTTTAATGGATAACAGCATGTATCCAAGACACGGAAAAATGGCTCTGCAAAACAAAAAACCTCTCGAACTTTCTCCCATTTTATAATAGCGGAAAATTGAGTAAATTTCAAGGGAATTGCACAAAATTTATCAAACAAATTCGGTGTTTTGCCCGGTGGCAATGTGGGAATTTTCTGGTATAATAGTTTAGCATTCACAAGACAATGTTCATCAGCTTTGAGAAAAAAGTGCGATGAGACCGCCGGGCGTGGCACCGGGGGTCACCAAATGGGAGGTAAACACGCATGAGCAAAAAGTATCTGTACTACTTCAGCGAGGGCAACGATGCCTTCGGCGGCGACAAGGTCACCATGAAGAATACTCTGGGCGGCAAGGGTGCCGGTCTGGCAGAGATGACTGCTGCCGGTATGCCGGTTCCCCAGGGCTTCACCATCACCACGGATGCCTGCACCCAGTACTATGCAGACGGCCGTCAGATCAATGACGATATCACCGCTGACATCTTCGAGCATCTCAAGGGTCTGGAAGAGATCACCGGCAAGAAGTTCGGCGACAACACCAACCCCCTGCTGGTTTCTGTCCGTTCCGGTGCCCGTCAGTCCATGCCCGGCATGATGGACACCATCCTGAACCTGGGCCTGAACGATGAGGCTGTGGAGGGTCTGGCAAAGAAGACCGGCAACGCCCGCTTCGCATACGACTGCTACCGCCGCTTCGTGCAGATGTTTGCAGACGTTGTTATGATGGTCCCGAAGAGCCTGTTCGAGGTCGAGATCGACAAGATGAAGGAAGCCAAGGGCGTTAAGAACGACGTTGACCTGACTGCCGACGACCTGAAAGAACTGGTCGGCGTCTTCAAGAAGATCTACGAGGAGAACGAGGGCAAGCCGTTCCCCCAGGATCCCCGCGATCAGCTGATCGAGGCTGTCAAGGCTGTGTTCCGCAGCTGGGACAACCCCCGTGCAAACGTTTACCGCAAGATGAACGAGATCCCCTACGAGTGGGGCACCGCTGTCAACGTGCAGCAGATGGCATTTGGCAACTCCGGCGACCGTTCCGGCACCGGCGTTGCATTCACCCGTGACCCCGCCACCGGCGCAAAGAAGCTGATGGGCGAGTACCTGATCAATGCACAGGGCGAGGATGTCGTCGCAGGCGTGCGCACTCCTTCTCCCATCAGCCACCTGAAGGATCAGATGCCTGAGGTATACGATCAGTTCGTTGAGATCGCAACCCGTCTGGAGAACTACTTCCGCGATATGCAGGATATGGAGTTCACCATTGAGGACGGCCACCTGTACATGCTGCAGACCCGTAACGGCAAGCGTACCGCTCAGGCCGCTCTGCAGATCGCATGCGACCTGGTGGACGAGGGCATGATCACCGAGCAGGAGGCTGTTCTGCGCGTGGAGCCCAAGCAGCTGGATACCCTGCTGCATCCCCAGTTCGATGCCGCTGCCCTGAAGGCCGCCGAAGTCGTCGGCAAGGGCCTGGCAGCTTCTCCCGGTTCCGCCTGCGGCCAGATCGTCTTTACTGCTGAGGAAGCAGAGGAGATGGTCAAGTCCGGCAAGATGAAGAAGGTGGTTCTGGTCCGTCTGGAGACTTCTCCCGAGGACATCGTGGGCATGCAGGTGTCTCAGGGCATCCTGACCGTCCGCGGCGGCATGACCAGCCACGCAGCCGTTGTTGCCCGTGGTATGGGCACTTGCTGTGTCTCCGGCTGCGGCAACGACAACGAGGTCAAGATTGATGAGGAGGCCAAGACCTTCGAGATCAACGGCCACAAGTTCGTTGAGGGCGACTGGATTTCCATCGATGGTTCCACCGGCAACATCTACGGCGAGCAGGTCGCTACCGTGGCCGCTACCGGCAACAAGAACTTCAACCGCTTCATGGGTTGGGCCGATGCTGCCCGCCAGCTGCTGGTTATGACCAACGCTGATAACCCCCGCGACGCACAGCAGGCCGTTGACCTGGGTGCTGAGGGCATCGGCCTGTGCCGTACCGAGCACATGTTCTTCGCCGAGGACCGCATCAAGGCTGTCCGTGAGATGATCTGCGCCCGTACCGTGGAAGAGCGCGAAGCTGCTCTGGCCAAGGTCGAGCCGTTCCAGCAGGGTGACTTCGAGGCCATGTACCGCA
>PPYF01660368.1_pt1 | contig 35512 bp, 33 predicted proteins | sample 1559871 | NCBI WGS metagenome assembly PPYF01 (sample SAMN08240021, study PRJNA423297) | Human gut metagenome, whole genome shotgun sequencing project.
ACTTTATTTTATCAGATTTTTGTCTATCTCTCTTTTCTTTTTTCTTAATTTTGTCCAATATCTATTGTAGCACTACACCGTTTTTTGCTTGAGAGAGCCGTATCCACTTGACTTATAGGCTCAAATGTAGTATAATGTAAAAGTTAAGGCGGTTTTCTGCCTGTTAGTAAGACGATTTTTTCGGAAAGGAAATGGATAATAAAATGGCTAAAGCTAAAAAAATAACGGCTGCTCTTACTGCCGCATTGCTTTGTACTGCGAGCCTTACCTCTTGCTCGGACACAAGCTATGTGATGACAGTAGGTGACAGCAAGATAAACGCAGGAATCTACATTTATAATGAGCTTACAGAAATGTCATATCAAATGACGATGATGTATTATCAGAAAGGCATCAAAAAGGACTATTTCGATCAGAAGGTAGACGGAAAGGCATTTGACGAGTATCTTTCAGACTATGCTCTCACTGCAACTAAGGAGTATGCGGCTGTAGTTGACAAGTTCAACGAGCTTGGACTTACTCTTTCAGATGAGGATATAAAGTCCATTAATAACAGCATAAGCAGCACATGGGATTCTCAGGGTGAGTTTTACGAGTCAGAGGGTATCTCAAAGGAATCTGTAAAGCTTGCACTCAAAGGCTCGAAAATGAGAGAAGAGCTTTTTGATCATTACTATGCAGAGGGCGGCGAGGAAGCCGTTTCAGACGATGAAATGGTGAAGTATCTTGATGATAACTACCTGAGATATAAATCCATTTCCTTTGCAAAAACTAAAGCATCAACTGATTCTTCATCATCAGCCACCGATTCTTCTACAGACTCAGCAGACGCTGCAAATGAGGAAGCCAAGGCAAAAAGAGATGAGTTCCTTGAAAAGGCTCAGGGCGTTTCGTTTGACGATTTCGACAGCATTATAGACGAATACAACGACTATGTTGCTTCAAAGAAAGCCTCAGATTCAAGCTCCGCCACTGACAGCGATTCATCAGCAGCAGACAGCAGCACGACTTCTGACGACACTTCTTCTGTAGCAGAGAGCGACACAAGTTCTACAGCTTCCGACGATACATCTTCTGTATCTGACAGCACAGCAGATTCAAGCTCCGCTTCAGACAGCGACTCGTCAACGGACAGCTCATCATCAGAGCCTGACCCATATGCAAATGAGAAAATGATGAACTACGGTGCAATGGACGATTCACAGAAAGACACTGTAAACGGCAAAATACTCAAAGAAGTAAGCGGTATGAGCACAGACGTTGCAACAGCTTATGAGGACGATAACGCATATTACATTCTTATCAAGGGCGATATAAAGGGCAGAGATACAGAATATGCCAAGGACAATCATGAAGATCTTCTAAAAGAAATGAAGAGCGATGAATTTCAGAAGAAATTAACAAGCTGGGTAGAAAAGCTTGACATCAAGGTGAACAACAAGGCAATAAAACGTTACACTCCGAAAGTGGTCTACGATAAGCAGACTAAGTATTACAGCAAGAATAATTAATAAGATAAAAATTACCGCCGCAACCGAGTTTGGTTGCGGCGGTTTTGTCATATCCGAAATTCACTTATGATACCTAGTATTAGCACTTATCTGAAACGCCCTGTAAACCTGCTCCAAAAGCATTATCCTTGCAAGCTGGTGCGGAAATGTCATTTCTGACATTGACAAGCGCAGGTCAGCTTTCGCCTTTATCTCAGGGGCAATGCCGAATGAAGAGCCTATTATGAAATTCACTGTGCTGAATCCGTTCAGACCGCATTCGCAAAGCTTTTTGGACAGCTTTTCACTTGAAAGCTGCTTGCCCTCAATGCACATTGCAATATTGTATGCGCCCTTGATGTCAGTGTAACCTTTCATGGCTTTTGCTTCGTTTTCAAGCGCCGCCGCTATCTCCTTTTCTGAGGGGTTGTCAGATAACCTCGACTCGTTCAGCTCAACTATTTCAAGCTTGCAGAACGCCCCCAGCCGCTTTGAGTATTCCGCCGCAGCGTCACGCCAGTATTTTTCTTTCAGCTTTCCAACTGTAATAAGATTTATCCTTATCAAAATGCCACCGCCATTCCGCTGCCCTCAGGCTTTGCTATATGTAAAATATAGTCGCTGTTGCGCTCGTAATCCCCAAGTGCTCCCACAGCCGAGTTTTCAGCCTGCAAAGGCGTGTTGTTTTCCTGACTTAAATGCCCTAAAATAAATTTATATGTACCTGCTGTCATAAGCTTTTTTAGCTGTTCTCCGCAGGCAGAGTTTGAAAGGTGTCCGTGGTCTGAAGCGATGCGCCTTTTCAGCTCGTATGGATAAGGTCCATTTTTCAACATTGACTCATCATAATTTGACTCCAGCAAAACAAGGTCAGAACCGCTCAGGTGCATATCGACCTCATTTGTAACAGTGCCAAGGTCGGTGCATACGCAAACCTGCTTGCCGTCAGGGGTCTTTATCTGATATCCACAGCTTGCAGGGGTATCATGAAATGTGGCAAAACCTTTTACGGCATAATCTCCTATGCACACTTCATTGCCGTCCACCTCGTTGACATCACAGGCAGGGTCTATTTTGCCGTCAGATACAAGTATCTCAAGATTGGTCTTTTGGGCAAATACAGGGATATGATATTTCTTCGTGAGAACTTTAAGCCCCAAAACATGGTCTGAATGTGTGTGTGTGATAAAAATTCCCTGTATCACAGCAGGGTCGATCTCGTTAGCTTTCAAAGCCTCACAAAGACGTTTGCAGGATACTCCTGCGTCAACAAGTATCCCGCCGTCACTGTTGCCGATAAAAGAGCTGTTGCCCTTGCTTGATGAAAAAAGTGGATATATCCTTGCCATAACTAATTCCTTTCAAAAGTTTTCAGAAGATACTCTGCAACACCGTCTTCTTCATTTGTGCCTGTCACCTGGTCGCAGCCTTCAAGCACCTCTTTGCAGGCGTTTTTTACCGCCACTCTTTTATCAGCCGCCTTGAACATAGGCAGATCGTTGGTGTTGTCGCCAAAAGCCGTGACAAAGTCAAAGCCGTAATTCTCACGAAGATACCTCACGCCTTGCTCCTTAGAAGCCGCCGAAGAGAACACTTCAAGATACCAAAGCTTGGGGTCATAAACATCATAATAATATGTGATGTTCAGCTTTTCATTTTCTTTAAGAGCGTCATACAGCGGTACAAGCTTTTCTTTTTCTGCAATAAATGTGAAGTATATCACATTGTCGATGTACTGAGAAAGGTCACTGACCTGCGTGAAAGACTTGTAATATTTCTCTCTGCGTTCGTTGTAAAAGCTCTCCATTGCAGGTGAAATAAGCCTTTCATATCTTGTGGCAAGCTGATTATCTGAAACCGAGTACATAAAAGGCTCTAAACCAAGCCCTTTTGAAAGATCTATGATAAGACCGCAAAGCTCCCTGGAAAGGCTGTTTATCTTGACGTATTTTTTCTCCGCCATATCATAAATAAGCACGCCGTTCATAAGTATAACGGGAAGCTTCAGGTCAAGCCCCGAAAGTATTTTTCCTGCGGAAGCAAGCGTCCTTGCCGTGGCAGCAGTGAAGTTAAGCCCCTTTGCCATGAGTCTGTTCAAAGTGTCCCTCGTGAACTCTGTCACCTCTGCATTGCCGTTAAGCAACGTTCCGTCAAGGTCGGAAATAAAAAGCTCCATATCATGTCCTCTCAAATGCTGTAAAAAACGGCGGCAAATAATATGCCGCCGCAGTGTTATCAATATTTATCAGCCGCTAAGCTCCATTTCGTTAGCGTCAGGCTTGTAAACACGCTGAATGTCAGCTCCAAGCCCTCTGAGCTTTTCATCTATCTTTTCATATCCTCTTTCGATGTAGAAAATATTGTCTATCTCAGTAGTGCCCTCTGCGGCAAGTCCTGCTATCACCATGGCAGCGCCTGCTCTCAGGTCAGTTGCCACAACAGGAGCACCTTTGAGCTTGCCAACACCCTGTATAACAGCTACCTTGCCGTCAACAGAAATGTCAGCGCCCATTCTTCTAAGCTCAGCCACATATCTGAATCTGTTGTCAAAAATATCGTCTGTAACGATGCTCGTACCCTCAGCAAGCGTCAGCAGTGTTGAGAACTGCGGCTGCATATCAGTAGGGAAGCCAGGGTGAGGCATTGTCTTTATAGAAGTTTTCATTAGCGGACCGTCCACCCAAACATGAACGCTCTCGTCGCTTTCCTCAACGTTTACGCCTACCTTGCGGAGCTTTGCCGTGATAGACTCAAGGTGTTTAGGGATAACATTTGCGATAACAACGTCGCCCTTTGTGGCAGCCGCCGCTACCATATAAGTGCCTGCCTCTATCTGGTCAGGGATAGTCGCATAGGTAACGCCTTTGAGGTAATCAACGCCTCTTATCTTGATAACGTCTGTACCTGCGCCTCTGATATCAGCACCCATTGAGTTAAGGAAGTTCGCAAGGTCAACGATATGAGGTTCTTTCGCCGCATTTTCGATTATAGTAAGCCCCTTTGCCTTTACAGCGGCAAATATTGCATTCATAGTTGCGCCAACTGTAACAAAGTCAAAGTATATCTGATTGCCCACAAGCTCGTCCGCTGTGACATGATTAGCTCCGTTCACTATCTCGTCAGACGCACCAAGCGCCTTGAAAGCTTTCAAATGCTGATCTATAGGTCTGTCGCCAAGGTCACAGCCGCCCGGCATCGGAACAAAAGCCTCGTGAAATCTTCCAAGCAGCGTGCCAAGAAAATAGCATGACGCTCTCATGGTTCTTGCAAGCTCATATGGCACTTCAGGCTTTTCAATGCCCTTTGTGTCAAAATATATAGTATTTTTATCTAAAAGTCTGACCTCTGCGCCCATTTCACGCAGGATCTTCATGCACTTAGTTATATCGCTTATCTCAGGCACGTTCTCAAGAACGCACGGCTCGTCGCACAGGATAGTTGCCGCAACCAATGCAACAGCAGCGTTTTTTGCACCGCTTATCTGCACAGTACCATGCAGCGGCTTACCTCCATGTATAACAAACTTCTCCAAGTTTACACACTCCTTAACGAGATTGTCGGCTTCTCTCTCTGCCGACGCTCAGATTATTATACCACAGCCGCAGGCAAAATAAAAGCAAAAAGCAAGAATTTCAACGATTTGGTTAAAATCATTTAACATACACCCAAGCAATCGTTTAATCTGCCCATATAATGCAGGCTATGGCGGTCTATAAAAAGAACAAATGTTCACATACTCTTAACAATAGAATATCCAACTCTTATATTTTAACACACCCCATTCAAAAAATCAATAGTGAATAAGGATATTTTGATAAATTTTCGACAATTTTTTCGGCTTTTTCGGTGAAAATTACAGCAATGTTACAACTGTACGAAATCTTGTACCTTATTGTAACCTTGCTGTAATATTTAAGTACAAAAAATCAGACACTTGCCGTTTGTCTTGACGAAAAAGAACGGCTGTGGTATACTCATAACAACAGATATACTGTAAAAAGGGGAGTGCGGCAGTGGTAAAAAGAAAGAATCTCATATGGGCGGCAGTTTTTGCGGCTGTTATCGCTGCGTGCCTGATATTTATTTTTCTCACAGGTGGAAAGAGCGGAGAAAATTCTGCCGAGATATATGAAAACGGCAAGCTCATAAAGACTGTTTCTGACCTTTCCCCCGATAAGGAGTATTCCTTTGAGATAAAAACAGAAAACGGCACTAATACCATAACCGTTGGCGAGGGAAGCATTTGGGTGTCTGTCGCAGATTGCTCGAACCAGACCTGTGTTCATGCAGGAAAGATATCCCACGCAGGACAGACCGTCATTTGTGCACCGCACAAGCTTGTGATAAAAATAGTCGGTGAGACCTCTGCTGACGCTGTGATATAGGGGTGGAAGCATGAAGATATCAGTACAAAAAATCACCCTTATAGGAATTTTTACCGCCTTGTCACTTATCATTTTCATGGTGGAGGCACAATTCCCTGTCATGCCCATAGGCGGCATGAAGCTTGGGCTTGCAAATATCGTCACAATGGCAGCAATGCTTTTTATCGGCAGAAAAGAGGCAGGTTTGGTGCTTCTTTTGAGGATAGTCCTTGCGGCAGGGCTTTACGGAACTGTGGTGAGCTTTGCGTTCTCACTTACAGGCGGAATTTTAGCGTATCTCGCCATGTACATTGCGGTTTCGAGAGTTGGTGAAAACCAGCTGTGGGTGACATCAGTTTTTGGTGGCTTTTTCCATAACATAGGTCAGCTTTGTGCGGCGGCAGTGATATCAGGCACATGGGCGGTGTTCAGCCTTTTGCCTTATCTCATAATAAGCGGCATTCTCACAGGCACGCTCAATGGTCTTATCCTCCAAAGATTGTGGAAGTCGCCACTTAGAAAATACAGCATAAAAAGATAACAGCGGTGTCAGGGGCATACCTGATGACCGCTGTTTTGTTCTATAGTCAGTTTAGCCAAAAACAGACTTTTCACAAAGTGGCATTTCTACATTTTTGCCTTGTGAGAAATAGGTGAAAACTCAGCGTTTTGCTTGCATTTGACCGAAAAATATGGTATAATTAGTTGTTATAATAGGGTCATTATAGGATAGCGTTGAAATTGAACGGAGGAGTGGATTTGAGAATACTTGGTATCGACCCGGGCTACGCCATTGTGGGATTCGGAGTGCTTGAATACAACAGCGGAAAATTCACTGTTGTTGACTACGGTGCAATAACCACTTCTGCGGATATGGATTTCAACAGACGGCTGAAAGTCATCTATGATGATATGACTGAGATAATAACTACCTATAAGCCTGATGAAATGGGAATAGAAAAGCTTTTTTTCAATACCAATGAAAAGACCGCCATTGACGTTGCACAGGCAAGGGGAGTGACTCTGCTTCCAGCCATAATAAGAAATATTCCAATCTATGAATATACGCCTTTGCAGGTGAAATGCTCCATAGTCGGCTATGGACGTGCCGAGAAAAAGCAGGTGCAGGAAATGACAAAGACCATGCTTCATCTTAAAGCTATCCCAAAGCCTGACGATACAGCGGACGCAGTGGCTATCGCTATAACTCACGGACTTTCAGTGAACACAAGGCGTGTTATGAAAAATTTTGAGGAGAAATAATATGATATATTCACTTAGCGGAAAGCTCGTTCATACCGAGAGCGACCTTGCCGTAATAGAATGTGCAGGCGTGGGCTATGCCTGCAAAACTACTTTTTCCACCTTGCAGCAGATAGCAGGCAAAAGCGAGGTCAAGCTTTATACACATCTTGCCGTAAAGGAGGACGCGGTGGAGCTTTTCGGCTTTGCAACTAAGGAGGAACTTAAAAGCTTCCGTATGCTCATATCTGTCAGCGGAGTAGGCCCGAAGGCAGGTCTTGCCATACTTTCAGCCTGCACTCCGTCACAGTTTGCGCTTGCAGTCGCAACAGGGGATTCAAAGGCTTTCACAAAGATAAAGGGTATCGGTACAAAAATAGCACAAAGGATAGTCCTTGAACTTAAAGATAAGGTGGCAAAAGAGAATACCATATCCGTCAGAGGAAATGGGGCTCAGGGCTTTGCAGCTGTTCCAAGCGGAGCTGTCGAAGAAGCTGTCACAGCCCTTGTGGTGCTTGGATATACCGAGGGCGAAGCAATGTCAGTGATATCAAAGCTTGACCCGAATTTGAGCGTTGAAGAGCTTATAAAGAAAGCTCTTATCGGACTTGCGAAATTTTGAGAGGAGAACTCCATAAATGATCGAAAAAGGAGATTTTGATATAGACAGGATAGTCACCCCGAAAGAAACTCAGGCGGAAACAACTGACGATTTCGAGGTGAGCCTTAGACCTAAAACACTTGACGAGTATATCGGTCAGGAAAAGGTCAAGGAGAACCTGAAAATATATATACAAGCGGCAAAAAACAGGGGCGACAGCCTTGACCACGTTCTGCTTTACGGCCCGCCTGGTCTGGGCAAGACCACTCTTTCTGCCATAATCGCCCATGAAATGGGAGTGAATATCAGGATAACCTCAGGCCCTGCCATTGAAAAGCCGGGCGACCTTGCGGCATTGCTCACCAACCTTGAAAAAGGCGACGTGCTTTTTATAGACGAGATTCACCGCCTTTCAAGACAGGTGGAGGAAGTTCTTTATCCTGCCCTTGAAGATTATGCCTTGGATATAATCATGGGCAAAGGCCCTGCGGCAAGGTCTATAAGAATTGAGCTTAACAAGTTCACTCTTATAGGCGCTACCACAAGAGCAGGCTCGCTTTCTGCACCGCTGAGAGATCGTTTTGGCGTTATCCAGCGTTTGGAGCTTTACAATACTGAACAGCTTTCCGATATCGTAAAGCGTTCCGCAGTGCTGCTTGGCGTGGCTTGTGATGATGACGGCGCAGAGGAGATAGCGAAGCGTTCAAGGGGAACTCCAAGAATAGCAAACCGCTTTTTAAGGCGTGTGCGTGATTTTGCCGAAGTCATGGGTGACGGCAGGATAACCGCAGACATTGCAAAGATAGCACTCAACAGAATGGACGTTGACAAGCTGGGACTTGACTCTCTCGACAAACGTCTGCTGACTATGATAATAAAAGGCTATGACGGCGGCCCAGTGGGACTTGAAACCCTTGCGGCGGCTATCGGCGAGGAGTCAGTCACCATTGAGGACGTTTGCGAGCCGTATCTTATGCAGTTAGGTTTCCTCTCAAAGACCCCTAGGGGACGTGTGGCGACACAGCTTGCTTACGATCATTTGGGATTTCTCAAGGACGGACAAACGCACCTGTGAGCTTAGTGAGGAATGAGGAGTGAGAAATGAGGAATTAAGGTATCGCCTGCGGCGATGAATTTCTTGTTCTGTAGGGGCGAACACTGTTCGCCTGCCACTGCACTTTCTATCTTTGGAAAAATTTTATTATCGGATAAATTTAATATGTGTGTTAATATAGAGTTTACATAAATAAAAAATAATATAGAGGTATGACCTCGAAAAGGAGCTAATTATTATGGGAAGATTATTTGGAACTGACGGCGCAAGAGGAGTAGCTATTACAGAGCTTACCTGCGAGCTTGCTATGCAGATAGGCAGAGCTGCCGCAATGGTACTCACGAAGGAAACAAACCACAAGGCTAAGATAATCATAGGCAAGGATACCCGTATCTCAGGCGACATTCTGGAGTCCGCACTGGTGGCAGGTATCTGCTCAGTTGGCGCAGACGCTCATATACTCGGTGTTGTTCCTACCCCTGCCGTTGCAATGCTTGTAAAGAAATACAACGCAGACGCAGGCGTTATGATATCCGCTTCACACAATTCTGTTGAGTTTAACGGCATAAAGCTTTTCTCTGGCACAGGCTTCAAGCTTTCTGACGAGATAGAAAACGAGATAGAAGCACTTATCTTAGACACACCTGAAAAGATAGAGCTTAAGGACGGCTGTGATATAGGTCACGTTTATTATGAAAAGGACGCAGCTTGGGATTATATCCGCTACGTTATGAAAACAGTTCAGACAGATTTCAACGGTATCCGTGTGGCGCTTGATTGTGCAAATGGTTCAGCTTCCGTGTGCGCACAGAGAATTTTCGAGGGACTTGGGGCAAAGTGCATAATGCTCAACGATAAGCCGGACGGAACGAATATAAACAAGGATTGCGGCTCAACACATATCGAGGGTCTGCAAAAGGCAGTTGTTGATAATCATTGCGATATAGGTCTTGCCTTTGACGGCGACGCTGACAGATGTCTTGCAGTTGATGAAAAGAGCGAGCTTATCGACGGTGACAAGATACTTGCTATCTTTTCAAAATATATGAAGAACATGGGCATACTCAAAAACAACACCTGCGTTGTTACAGTTATGACAAACCTCGGCTTCTTCAAGTATGCAAAGGCAAACGGTATCGTTGCCGCTACCACAAAGGTTGGCGACAGATACGTTCTTGAAGAAATGCTCAAGGGCGGTTATAATATCGGTGGTGAGCAGTCAGGTCATATCATTCTTCTTGACTATGCAAACACAGGCGACGGTGAGCTGACAGGTACAAAGCTTCTGACAGTCCTCAAATGTACAGGCGAAAAGGCAAGCGAGCTTGCTTCCTGCATGGAGTGCTATCCGCAGGTGCTTGTGAACGTTAAGATAACAGCAGACAAAAAGGGTATGTGGGATAAAGTTCCTGAGATAACAGATGCTATAAAGATGTATTCCGAAAAGCTTGGTGACGAGGGCAGGATACTTGTCCGTGAGTCAGGCACAGAGCCTCTCGTTCGTGTTATGATAGAGGGCAAGAGAACAGGCATAATCACAGAATATGCACACAAGATAGCGGAGCTTATCGAAAAAATGTAAGGTGATATTTTGAAAATAGCTTTGATAAATGGTCAAAACCATAAAGGCTCTACATATCATATAGGCAAAATGTTAGCCGATAAACTTGGCGGCGAGGTTACAGAGTTCTTCCTGCCGAGAGATTTCGGCGAGTTCTGCTGCGGCTGTACCAATTGCTTTATGAAAGGCGAAGAAAAGTGTCCTCACTTTGAGAAGCTCGACCCTATCACCAAAGCGGTGGACGAAGCAGATGTGCTGATACTTACTTCCCCTGTGTATGTCTACCACTGCACAGGTTCGATGAAAGCATGGCTCGACCATTACGGCTGGCGCTGGATAGTCCACAGACCTGAAGAGAAAATGTTCTCAAAGCGTGCCGTTGTAATATCGACCGCCGCAGGTGCAGGCATGAAAAGCACTAACAAGGATATGGCTGACAGCCTTTCTTTCTGGGGCGTACCGAAGATATATAAGATAGGTTTCGGCGTGCACGCAACGAATTGGAGCAAAGTTTCCGACAAAATGCTTGCAAAGATAGAGAAAAAGACCGACAGCATTGCCGCAAAGCTTAAAAACGACAGCTTTGAGCCAAAGGTCAGTGCTACGGGCAGAATGTATTTCACCATTTTCCACTTTGCAAACAAAAAGGGCTGGAATCCTGCTGATAGTGCATATTGGCAGGCAAAGGGTTGGACGGAAAAGAAAAGACCGTGGAAAAAGTAAATTTTATATAAGGATAGAATTATGAGAATTGCAGAAAACTGGAAAGACTATAAGATAATAGACACCTCAAGCGGAGATAAGCTTGAAAGCTGGGGCGGAAAGGTGCTTGTCAGACCTGACCCACAGATAATATGGAAGTCCCCAAAGCGTTCGGAGCTGTGGACAAAGGCTGACGGCATATATCACCGTTCCTCAAAGGGAGGCGGCGAATGGGAATACAGAAAGCGCCTGCCTGAAAGCTGGAACATAGGCTATAAGAATTTGAAGTTTATAATCAGACCAACGGGCTTCAAGCACACAGGTCTTTTCCCTGAACAGGCTGTGAACTGGGACTTCATGGCGGATAAAATAAGAAACGCAGGCAGAGAGATAAAGGTATTAAACCTCTTTGCATACACAGGCGGAGCTACCCTCGCCTGTGCCGAAGCAGGTGCAAGCGTTTCACACGTCGACGCATCAAAGGGCATGGTGCAGTGGGCAAGAGAGAACGCCACTGTGTCAGGGCTTTCCGATAAGCCTATTCGCTGGCTTGTGGACGATTGCGAAAAGTTCGTTCAGCGTGAGATACGCCGAGGCAAGACCTATGACGCTATCGTTATGGATCCTCCGTCCTACGGCAGAGGACCTGGCGGAGAGATATGGAAGCTTGAAGATTGTATCTATGACCTTGTAAAGACCTGTTCAGGCGTTTTGAGTGACGAGCCGCTTTTCTTCCTGCTCAACAGCTATACCACAGGACTTTCACCCTCAGTTATGGCATATATCCTGAGAGATGTCCTCGGCACAAAGTTCGGAGGAAACGTCACGGCTGATGAGATAGGATTGCCTGTGGAGGCAACAGGCGGAGTGCTTCCATGCGGTTCAACGGCAATTTGGCAGAAATAGCTTTGCTATAGTAAGGTATGGTGTTCACATGAAATATACTGAGAATTATGTTTATATGTACGGCCAAATGATCTCCACCTGTTCGTTTCTTCTTGACGGTGATTTTCCAAAGGCAGACGGCACGGCAGAGATAAAGGAAAAATATCACCTTGTCGGTGGTGAGACCGGAACAGCGGCGGCTGTTCTTTGCAGTCTGAATGTGCCTGTAAAGCTTGGCGGTACTCACCTTGGAAGCGGCAATGAAAAGCTTATAAAGGATTATTTTGCAGACAAGACCGCTGACCTTTCGGAGCTTGTTACAGAGGGTTTCGAGGGCGTGACCGACTATGTTATCATAGATAAAAATACACGCACCTGTTTTGGCGAGTGGGATAAGCTTTATTCACGTCCAAAGGCTTTTTATGAACAGCCTTCGGAGGAGTCAGTGAAAAATTCAGCCTGCGTTGCGGCTGACCCTTATTTTGGTGATAAGATAGCTGAGTATTGCGTAAAATATGGCAAGAAATACGTCACCATAGATTGTGCCTATGACAGCTATATACATAAGCATTGCGCAGTAAATTGCATATCTCATCAGCACCTTGATGAATATTATCCGGATAAAAGCTATGATGAGCTTTTCAGGCTTTATACAGATAATACAGACGGGCTTGTGATATTTACCCTTGGTGAAAAGGGTGCGATGTATGGCAGAAAGGGTGCTGAGCCAAAGATGTGCCCTGCATTTAAAGTTGACGTAGTGTCAACACTTGGCGCAGGGGACAGCTTTAAGGCGGGTGCTGTATATGGGCTTTATAAAGGCCTTGATGACGATACATTGGTGAAAACAGCCTGTGCTGTGGCAGGTGCGGCGGTGGAAAAGTTTCCTATCGCACTTTATCCGCCAACAGTAAAAGATATTGAAAAGCTTATGGGCAATATGTAGGGGCGAACAGCGTTCGCATACCCATATATTATAATAAGGTATAGACCAAAATTTCAGACAGGAGGAAACGTTATGTCTTTTGATTTTGATAAACTTAAACACAAGGCAGGAAATATGCTTGAAAAGGGTAAGGAAAAAGCCCATGAAGCCGCCGAAAGTGAAAAGGGGCAGAAGATAAAGAGCAAAGCAGGAGAGCTGTTTGAAAAGGGAAAGGAAAAAGCCCACGAGTTCACAGAGAGCGAAACGGGCAAAAAGGTAAAGAACAAGGCTGAAAAGCTCCTTGATAAAGGAATAGACAAAGCCGAAAATGTTTACGAAAAGCATAAGGAAAGAAAGGCTGAACAGAAAGAACAGCCTGAAGATAAGGAATAAACCGAATTAAGTAAGGAAAGTAAAATGAGCAGTTTTATTGAAATAAAGGATCTGCACTTTTCCTATGTGAACGACCTTGAAGAGCCACCTGTTAAAACGGAGGTGCTTAAAGGCATTGATCTGAACATAGAAAAAGGCGAGTTTGTGGCAGTGCTTGGTCATAACGGCTCAGGCAAATCTACACTTGCAAAGTGCATAAACGCTATAAATCTCCCTGAGTCGGGGGCTGTCTATGTGAACGGTATGGACACTTTGGACGAAAATAACCTCTTGCCTATAAGAGAAAAGGTGGGCATGGTATTCCAAAACCCTGATAACCAGATAGTTGCAACTATCGTGGAGGAGGACGTGGCTTTCGCCCTTGAAAATATGGGCGTTGAGCCGAATGAGATACGCAGGCGTGTTGACGAGGCTCTTAAAACCGTCGGTATGTATGAATACAGACTTCATGCACCCCATAAGCTTTCAGGCGGACAGAAACAGCGTGTGGCTATCGCAGGCATAATCGCAATGAAGCCTGATTGTATACTTCTTGACGAGCCTACCGCCATGCTCGATCCTCACGGCAGGGACGAGGTAATGAAAACTGTCAAAATGCTCAACGAGCAGGGCGTTACTATCGTGCTTATCACCCATTATATGGAGGAAGCCGCACAGGCACAGCGTGTTGTTGTAATAGACGGTGGCGAGGTCATAATGGATAACGTTCCGAAGAAGATATTCTCGAATGTGGAAACCATGAAAAATCTGGGACTTGACGTGCCGCAGGTGACAGAGCTTTGCTGGGAGCTTAAAAGGGCAGGCTATGACATCTCCACCGAGATAATCCACGAGGACGAGTGCGTTCAGAAGCTTTATGAAATGCTTAAGTGATAGGGAGTAACAATGGCAGTAATTAAAACGGAAAACTTGACTTATGTTTACGGTGAGGGTACGCCCTTTCGCAAAACAGCCGTAGACAATGTTAATATAGAGATAAATGACGGCGAAATGGTGGGTATAATAGGACATACAGGCTCAGGCAAATCTACCCTTATCCAGCATTTCAACGGTCTTTTGAAGCCCACGAGCGGAAGCGTCTATATAGACGGAGAAAGGCTGTGGGACGATAAATCAAGGCTTCGCCCTATAAGATTTAAGGTGGGTCTTGTGTTTCAGTATCCTGAGTATCAGCTCTTTGAGGAAACTTGCTATAAGGATATCGCATTTGGACCTAAGAATATGGGTATCAAGGAAGATCAGATAGACAAGTATGTCAAAGAAGCCGCAAGAATGGTAGGGCTAAGCCCTGAGATACTTGATAAATCGCCTTTTGAGCTTTCAGGCGGACAGAAAAGGCGTGTGGCTATAGCAGGCGTTATGGCAATGAACCCAAAGGTGCTTATCCTTGACGAACCTGCTTCGGGTCTTGACCCAAAGGGCAGAGAGCAGATACTTGGTCTTATAAGAGAGTATCATGAGCAGATGAAAAACACTGTTTTGCTGGTATCCCATTCTATGGAAGATATCGCAAAGAACGTTTCAAAGATACTTGTCATGAACGAGTCGAAGCTTTTCTGCTATGATGATACCGTGAAGGTGTTCCACCGTTCAGAAGAGCTTGTGTCAATGGGACTTGCAGTGCCACAGATAACAAGAGTTATAAACAGGCTCAAAGCCATGGGCATAGATATTAAGGACGATGTGTATACAGTTGGCTATGCGAAAAAGGTCATCCTTGAAATGCTGGAGCAGAAAAAGAATAAGTAAGCAGCGGACTGCCTTTGACCCATATGAGCAGAGAGCAGGACTGTCTAAGTTGAGATAGAAAATTGGAGGAATATACCTTGATAAAGGATATTACTATAGGACAGTATTTTCCCGGAAATTCTGTCATTCACCGAATGGACGCACGAATAAAGATAATAATGACGGCGATTTTCATAGTAATGCTTTTCGCCGCAAACAGCGTGTGGGGACTTCTTGTGGGCATAGCTTTTACTATTCTCACTTTTATCATATCGAAAATACCCGGCAAACTCATGCTAAAAAGCTTGAAGCCTATTGTGCCGATAATAATATTCACGGCGATACTCAATCTGCTTTTTATCAGAACGGGCAAAGCCTATTTTGAGTGGAAATTTTTGAAGATAACGGACGAGGGAGTTGACACGGCAGTGTTCATGATGATAAGGATAATCTGCCTTATTGTCGGCACTTCGCTTCTTACCTACACCACCTCGCCTATCGACTTGACAGACGCTATCGAAAGATTGCTTTCACCGCTGAAAAAGATAAAAGTGCCTGTCCATGAGCTTGCAATGATGATGACTATTGCCCTGAGATTTATCCCTACTCTTATCGAGGAAACAGACAAGATAATGTCAGCCCAGAAAGCAAGAGGAGCGGATATGGAAACAGGCTCGCTCATTCAGAAAGCTAAAGCCCTTATTCCAGTGCTGATACCGCTTTTTGTGGCATCGTTCAGACACGCTGAGGAACTTGCTCTCGCAATGGAGTGCCGCTGTTATCACGGTGGAGAGGGCAGAACAAGAATGAAACAGCTCCATATGAGCATAGTCGATCTCTATGGCTCTATATTCTGCGTGCTGTTCCTTGCAGGCGTTATCGTCATAAATATAGTCATATAGGAGGGGTATTATGAGCAGTGTTTTTAAAGATATGGACCAAGATGACAGACTTGACACTTTGGAAAGAAAAGTCAAGAAACTTGAGAGAAATGTAAATGGGGGAAGTAAAATGTCAGGCATTATAAAAGACCTTATCGGTATGGAATGTACCATTGACGGCGATGGTTTTTTCAGTACAAGATGCACCATTCTTGATGTCGATGACGAATGGGTAAAGCTCATCGTACACGAGAAGAAAAAGGAATTGACAAAAATAATAAGGATCGACAATATAGATTCCATAACACTCGACTAAAGAAACGGGATATGCTCATGACAAATTTCAGGATAATACTTGCCTATAACGGCACAGCTTATCATGGGTGGCAAAGGCAGAACAACGCCCTTGCCGTCCAGCAGGTGCTTGAAGAAGCTATCCTCTCGCTGACGGGACAGACAGTCACAGTGAACGGCTGTTCACGAACAGATGCAGGAGTGCACGCAAGAAGATTTTGTGCAAGCTTTCTTATAGAGTCCACAATAACCTGCCGTGGGATAGTTTTTGGACTAAATTCAAAGCTGCCTGACGATATCTCAGTGCTGGAGTGCGAAAAAGTCCCCCTTGATTTTCACGCAAGATATATGTGCAGCGGCAAGGAGTATGAGTATATTATACATAACAGCGAGATAAAAAATCCCTTTTATAAAGATACAGCCTACCGCAGTTGGTTTCCCATAGACGAAAAAAAGCTCGATAAAGCTGCACAGGATTTTGTGGGAACGCACGATTTCAAAGCCATGTGTTCCACCGATTGCACAAAGGAGAATACAGTTAGGACTATATTCTCTTTCCATGTAAGACGTGAGGGCGAGCTTGTGATATTTACAGTTTCGGGAGACGGCTTTCTGTACAATATGGTAAGGATAATGGTAGGCACGCTTATTTTTATAAACGAGGGCAAGATAGGAGAAACTCAAATACCCGATATACTTGCGTCAAAGGACAGAACAAGAGGCGGAAAGACCGTTCCGCCGCAGGGATTGTATCTTAACGAAGTGTATTATGATAAAGATAAAGGATCTGAACAAGGTGAATGATAAAAGATCAAAGAGCAGGCGGAGAAAGAAAAATCCGCCTACCAAAGAAGAAAAAACAATAAGAATAACCAAGCAGACGGATTTTGTTCAGCGTGACGAGTTTCACGGTGCAGAAGAGCCTATGCCGAACGTTACTTTCAGAGAGATAAAGCGCCAGAAAAAGGCGGCTCAGAAAGCGGCGGAACGTGAGCAGGAAGAACAGCTCCGAAAAGAAGCGGAAGAAGCCGAGGAGTCACGAAGCAGAATAGAGCTGACGAACACCGAGGATAAAGCCGAGGAGGAAAAGCCTGAAAAAGCTGATGAAAGCAAGATAACAGTATCAGGCGGTGAAAATAAAGAGCAGGCTTCAGAAAGCAAAGAGGAAAAATCCGAGCATAAAAGCAGAAAAGAGAAAAAAGCCGAAAAGGCTGAGAAAGCAGAGAAGTCTGAAAAGTCTGACGAGGAGATATCCAACGTCACCGATATAAGAGCGGCAAGAAAGAAAGAGAAAAACAAAAAGCTCTATAAAAAGATAGCCGCCATAGCAGTGGTGGTCGCTTTCGGAGTTGGCGTTTACGCTTCAAGAGGAGTGTGGGTGCCGAAGCTTGAGGGCATTTTGGACAGACCTCATGCCACTATAGTAAACGACGGCAAAAAGCAAAGCGGAAATTTCCCGCTGACCTTTGATGAAAGCTCAGTAAATGTTATAAAACAGCTTTCCGACGGTATAGTTCGAGTTGACGACAGGAACATTGCTTTTTATGACGAGTCTGGCAATAAGATATCGGATAATTCTCACAACTTTGCAAACCCTGTTGTAAGAACATCCGGAAAGCGTGTGCTCGTTTACGATAACGGTGGAAATTCTTTCAGAGTGCTGAATAAAAAGGGCGAGCTGCTCTCAAAGGATATAGACCAGTCTATACTTTTGGCGGAGATAGCCCCTGACAGCACAGTTGCAGTGGTCACTCAGACTGAGAAATATGCCGCAGTGCTGACAGTTTATGACTCCTCGGGAGCAGAGATATATCAGTGGTCAAGTTCACGAAGAATACTCGATATAAGCTTTGATAAAGACGGAAGCGGCTGCTGCATCTCAACATTTTCCAGCAGTGGCGGAGCGTTACGCTCGGTCATCTATTATGTGAACTTTGACAGCACAGAGGAGAAGGTGAAGAGCGAACAGCTTGAAACCCTCGCAGTTGCCGTTCAGCGAAACGATAACGGCGATTATTGGGTAGTGGGCGATACCTGCTTCTACAAGCTTGACAGTAATGGTAAAATACTTATGCAGTATGAATATCCTGAGGAGCTTTCAGACTATGCCTTGACAGATACCACCGCCGCAGTAGCATTCGATGGCATACAGCGTAAAACAGGAACTCTTGCAGTGTTCCGTTCGGACTCTGACGGAGATAAGCCTGACAGCGTTGTTTATACTCAAAGCGGCAAGCCTAAGAAAATGACCGCAGAGAACAAGAAGGTGATCCTTCTCGGCGAGGATAATATAGAAGCCTATGACAGTGCAGGAAATCTACTTGCAACAGCGGCAGTGTCCTCTGAGTATCTTGACTTTGTTTACCTCAACGACAGCGTTTATTTCCTGGGTCTGCATGAGATAAACAAAATAGCTTTCGAGACCTGACGAAAGGCAGGAAAATATGGCATATTTTTTTGACGGAGCAGTTATAATGATCCTTATCGTGACTGCTCTGACAGGATACTGTAAGGGCTTTGTGAGATATGTCATCACAATGCTCGGAACAGTGGCAGCCGTTCTTGTGGCTTTTCTCATAGCCAATATGTCGGCTGAAAATGTATATAACAAATATTTCAAAACACAGCTTATAACGAGTCTTGAAAACGCCGCTGAACAGACGGATCTTTCAAAGCTTGTTAGCAATGAACTGAAAAACGAGGGCGTTGATATCGACCTTTCAGACGAGGAGATAAAAAACGTCCTGTCCGGGGCTGGCACTCTTGCGGAGAATACCGAAAAGCTGCTTGTTTCAAAGGGAACAGACCTTGATACCGCTCAGCAAAAGGGCGAGGAGCTTTCAGAGTATATCCACAGCGTTATGCCACAAAAGCTCAGCGAAAAGCTGGAGGGCAATAAGCTTGGAAAAAGTCTGTCTAAGGCGGTGAAATTCACTGCCGAGCAGATAGATGAAGCCGTAAAGGCTCTCTCTGAGGGTGGCAGAACTGGTGCTGAGTATCTGGAAAAGAACATTTTCCGACCGATCGCCCTGACTTTTATAAGGCTTTGCGTGTTCATGATGGTTTATGTGCTTATGGAGATAGTCATAAGGCTTATCCTGCGTCTGTCGGGAGTTTTTACCCGAATGGCAGGTCTGACAGCGGCAAACCGTTTTGCAGGCATGGCACTTGGTCTTTGCAAAGGCGGCCTGTATCTGGTGTTGATAGCCTTTATGGTCTGCACTGTGATAAATGCCACCGAGAACAAGCTTCCAAAGTTCAACAGCGCTGTTTTTGAAAATACCTATCTGTTCAGTTACTTCTTTGATATTCTGTATAAATGATCACCGAAAGGTGTATCAGTAAGGAAAGGAGCAAATAAAAATGTTAATGTGTTCAAGATGTAAAAAGCGTCCTGCTGTGGTGTTCATCTCACAGATGAACGCCAAGGACCCTCAACACAAGAAGAACGAGGGACTTTGCCTTGTTTGTGCCAAGGAGCTTGGCATTTCGCAGGTGGACGATTATATGAAGGCAATGGGCATCTCAGACGATGACCTTGAAGCAATGTCAAATCAGCTTATGGAGGCTTCCGACGGGGACGATTTTGAGCCGGGCGGAACGAACTTCCTGAGCAATCTTTTCGGCGGTGACGCAGCCAATCTTTTCAGCAACCTCGCAGGAGGTATGCCTAAAGCCACCGATGAGGATGGAGATAAAAAGCCAAAGGATAAAAAGAAAAAGCTTAAATTTCTCAACAACTATTGCACAAATCTTACTCAGAAAGCAAGAGAGGGCAAGCTTGATAACGTTGTGGGCAGAGATAAGGAGATATCAAGAGTTATCCATATCCTGTCAAGACGTCAGAAGAACAACCCATGCCTTATAGGCGAACCTGGCGTTGGTAAAACAGCCATTGCCGAGGGTATCGCACAGAGGATAGTTGGCGGAGATGTGCCGTTCCATATCAAGGATAAGGAGCTTTACCTCCTCGACCTTACCGCACTTGTTGCAGGCACTCAGTTCAGAGGACAGTTCGAGAGCCGCTGCAAAGGTCTTGTAGAGGAAGTAAAAGAGCAGGGCAACGTTATCCTCTTTATCGACGAGGTGCATACCCTTGTTGGCACAGGCGACAATGAGGGAACAATGAACGCAGCTAATATCCTGAAGCCGTCCCTTTCAAGAGGCGAGATACAGGTAATAGGCGCAACGACTTTCAAGGAGTACAGAAAGTATATCGAAAAGGACTCTGCACTTGAAAGACGTTTCCAGCCTGTAACAGTTTCCGAGCCGACAGTTGAGGACACTATCACGGTTCTTGAGGGCATAAAGCAGTATTACGAGAATTTCCATAGAGTAAAGATTTCAGACGATATGCTCAGAGAGTGTGCAGTGCTTTCTGAAAGATATATCAACGACAGATTTCTCCCTGACAAGGCGATAGATCTTCTTGACGAAGCCTGCGCCTGCACAAGTATCAGAACACCTGAAATAGAGGAGTTCGACGCACTTAACGAGGAGCTTAAAAAGCATGAAAAGCTCGTTGAGGATTACGAACAGAAGTCAGACCCTGACTATGAGATAATCGCAAAGGAAAAGGGCGAGATACTCAGGATCCAGAACAGACTCAAAGAGGTGGAAGAAACTCTTAAAAACGTTCAGGTCACAGAGGAAGATATATCAAAGGTAATAGAGCTTTGGACAGGTATCCCTGCCAATAAGATAGCTCAGACCGAGTATGATAAGATAAAGCATCTGAAAGAAGCCCTTTCAAAGCGTGTTATCGGTCAGGACGAAGCCGTTGATAAGGTCGCAAAGGCAATAAAGCGTACAAGGGTTCAGCTTTCAAAACGCCGCAGACCGGCTTCATTTATTTTCGTCGGCCCAACAGGCGTTGGAAAAACAGAGCTTGTGAAAGTCCTTGGAGAAGAGCTTTTCGACGCCACCGAGCCACTTATCAGAGTTGACATGACCGAGTATATGGAGAAGCACTCAGTATCAAAGCTTATCGGCTCACCTCCGGGATATGTAGGCTTTGACGAAGCAGGTCAGCTTACCGAAAAGGTGCGCCGCAGACCATATTCAGTGGTACTTTTTGACGAGATAGAAAAGGCTCACCCTGACGTTATGAACATACTCCTCCAGATACTTGACGAGGGACGTATCAACGATTCACAGGGCAGAAGCGTTTCATTTGAGAACACAGTTATCGTCATGACATCAAACGCAGGTTCAACTGATAGAGATACAGGTGTGGGCTTCAATAAGACCGACAGTGATATCGCCAAGGATAAAGCAATGAAAGCACTGAGAGAGTTCCTGCGTCCTGAGTTTCTTGGAAGAATAGACGAGATAGTTGTGTTCAATCCGCTCACAGAGGAGAATTTCGCGGGCATAGCAGGTCTTATGCTTGACGAGATGAAGTCGCCGCTGGAGGAGAAACATATCAGCCTGAGATATACAGATGAAGCTCTGAAAACTATCGCACATAAGGCATACGGTCAGAAGCTTGGTGCAAGAGATATCCGCCGTGTCATAAGAAACGAGGTTGAGGATAAGATAGCCGAACTGCTTATAGACAAGGGCGAGGGAGCGGTGTCCGCCGTGGCAATATCCGCTGACAACGGAGAGATAAAGGTGGACGCACTTTAAAAGCCTGAAGTTATAAAATCAGGGTAAAAATTATAAAAAAATACTTGATTTTTATGACGGTATGTTATATAATAAAGGTAAGGTTGTTAGTTTTTTAACAACGTGAATTAAAAAATTAAATTGAGAGGTGTCTTTAAAATGGCAGGTTTAAACAAAGTTACTGTTGATGACATTAATGTAAAGGGCAAAAAGGTACTCGTAAGAGTTGACTTTAACGTTCCTCTTAAGGACGGCGTTATTACAAACGATAACAGAATAACAGCTGCTCTCCCAACTATCAAGAAGCTGGTAGCTGACGGCGGCAAGGTAGTTCTGTGTTCACATCTCGGCAAGCCAAAGAACGGCCCAGAGGCTAAGTTCTCACTTGCTCCTGCTGCTGCAAGACTTGCAGAGCTTCTTCCTGAAACAAAGGTAACATTCGCTGCTGACGATACAGTAGTTGGCGACAACGCTAAGAAGGCAGTTGCTGAAATGGCTGACGGTGATATCGTTGTTCTTGAGAACACAAGATTCAGAGGCGCAGAGGAAACAAAGAACGGCGAAGCTTTCGCTAAGGAACTTGCTGACCTCGTTGACGACGAAGTATTCGTAATGGACGCTTTCGGTTCAGCTCACAGAGCTCATGCTTCTACAGCAGGCGTTACAAAGTTCGTTAAGGAAACAGCAGTTGGTTACCTCATGCAGAAAGAGATCAACTATCTCGGAAATGCAGTTGAAACACCTGTTAGACCATTCGTTGCTATTCTCGGCGGCGCAAAGGTAGCAGATAAGCTCAACGTTATCTCAAACCTCCTCGAGAAGTGCGATACACTTATCATCGGTGGCGGTATGGCATATACATTCCTTAAGGCACAGGGCAAGGAAGTTGGTCTTTCCCTCGTTGACGATACAAAGATCGACTACTGCAAGGAAATGATGGCAAAGGCTGAAAAGCTTGGCAAGAAGCTTCTTCTCCCTATCGACACAACAGTTGCAGCAGGTTTCCCTGATCCTATCGACGCTCCTATCGACGTAGAAGTTGTTGATTCTGACAAGATCCCAGCTGACAAGGAAGGCCTTGATATCGGCACAAAGACACAGGCTCTCTTCGGCGAGGCTGTTAAGTCCGCAAAGACAGTTGTTTGGAACGGTCCTATGGGCGTATTCGAGAACCCAACACTTGCAGCAGGTACTATCGCAGTTGCAAAGGCACTTGCTGAAACAGACGCTACAACTATCATCGGCGGCGGCGACTCAGCAGCAGCAGTTATCCAGCTCGGTTTCGCTGACAAGATGTCACACATCTCAACAGGCGGCGGAGCTTCACTTGAATACCTCGAGGGCAAGGTTCTTCCGGGTATCGACGTTATTGCCGACAAGTAATTTATATATTTGCTCGACTTAAAAGCTGGGGCAGGCAGTCATTTGCCTGCCCCTTTTTAATTATGGGGGTATCAATGATTTACCGTGAACCTTTGGTTTTGACAGTATACTATTCACAAAGCAGTATTACTGCGGCATTTGTTTTTGCCTGTATATTGGCTGTTGCGTCGGCACTGGCGGCAGTTGGATTTGTAAAGATCGGCTGTAAGCGTTACGGAAATTCAGAAAGTTCCGATGATTGCAGTAAATATGTTAAAACGTTTGCTAAGGTAGTAGGGGAAAGCAGATCCGAATATGAGGATTTTTCCGAAAGCAGGGGAGCGTATACTTCCTATGTAAACCAGCTTGAAATCGAATATACAGATCAAAGCGGCATAGTTTACCGCAAATTTATCGAAAACATTCTTAACGACGGCTATGTAAATATATGTTATGGTGAGAATGATCCCGACGATTTTTACCTTTCGGATTATGCAGACGGTATCGCCGAAATTGAAAATGAATGCCGCGGCGAATTTGTTTACGGGATAAGCATGAGAATTTTTTTCGGAGCTTTTGCAGCGGTGTTTGCTGTAATCTCTATAATGACTTTCATACATACTTTTAATATGAAAACCTTCGAGGACAGCGGGTCGGAAAGCGGACATATTGTCATTATCTCGCCCGATTCCTCTGAAAGAAACGAGGTGACGGAATGAACGAATTAATGCTTTTAGCTGAAAATTTCAAGGTCAGTGTTTTGGCAGGCGTTAACCTTGGCTGGCAGGGAATCGGAGGGATAATTCTGTTCCTTACAGGAATAGGGCTGATATATTTCGGTATCAAGGCGCTTAAAGGCTATCGGTTTTTCCCGGATCAAGAACAGAATATTCCCGAAGAAGACCATTATGAGCCAATGCAGGCAAAGGCTTTGCAGAAGGTAAAAACAACAATGCCGTCTTTTAGCGGCGGTGAAGATCAGGTCTTTGTTGAATGGAAAATAGGTTATACTGTGAACGGAGAAAAGTATACCCAGATAGTTACAGACAACGGTTATAATAAAGGGGATATGATCGATATAAAGTATAATCCTGAGAATCCGCAGGAGTTTTATCTTGACGACGAAAAATCAAAGGTGGAAGTCACCGAGGAAGAAAAGGAAGCAGAGCAGAAAGAGGAAAAGACACCGTTCGGTTATGCGGCGATAGCTATCGGCGTGCTGCTGGGGATTTTCGGCGCTGTTATGCTTATAGACAAGCTGTAATAAACAGATAAAATAAGTCCAAGCCTTTGTTAATTAGTTGACAAATACGAGGGAATGTTGTATAATAGACTTGGAAAACTAGCAGGAGCAGTTTTTCTGTTCCCTATAAAAAATAAAGGAGTTTTTTATCATGAAAAAAGCTGTAAGAAAAGCAATTATTGCAGGAAACTGGAAAATGAACAAGACAAGACCTGAGGCTAAGGAGCTTCTCGAAGCTATCAAGCCACTTGTTGCAAACGCTGAGGGCAAGGTTGAAGTTATCGCTTGCGTACCTTTCACAAACCTTGAAACTGCTATCAACGCAACAGCAGGCTCAAACGTAAAGATCGGCGCAGAGAACGTTCACTTTGAGAAGAGCGGTGCTTTCACAGGCGAGATCTCAGCAGATATGCTCGTTGAGCTTGGCGTTGAGTACGTTGTTATCGGTCACTCAGAGAGAAGACAGTATTTCGGCGAAACAGACGAAACAGTAAACAAGAGAACAAAGGCAGCTCTTGCAGCCGGTCTGAAGCCTATCGTTTGCGTTGGCGAGCTTCTTTGGGAGCGTGAGTGCAACATCACAGAGGAAGTTATCGCAAGACAGGTAAAGCTTGATTTCTTCGGCGTATCAGCAGAGGACGTTAAGAAGTCCGTTATCGCTTACGAGCCAGTTTGGGCTATCGGCACAGGCAAGACAGCTACAGCAGATCAGGCAGAGGAAGTTTGCGCATTCATCAGAGCAACACTTGCTAAGATCTATGACGAGGCTACAGCAGAGGCAGTTACAATCCAGTACGGTGGCTCAATGAACGCTAAGAACTGCGCAGAGCTTCTTTCTAAGGAGAACGTAGACGGCGGTCTTATCGGCGGTGCTTCACTGAAGGCTGCTGACTTCAATACTATCGTTCAGGCAGCTGTTGAGGGCTAATTAACAGACGGATATCTAGGGGCAAAATGTCATTCGTCACAAGAACAAACAAATAAAAAGTTCCGCAGGGGACGGCTGCGGCTGTCCTCTGCTTTTTTTTGAACAGGGGGACGCAACTGTGAAAAAAATAATATTTGCAGCATTAGTATTATCCATGTGTATGTCATTTGCAGCCTGCGGAAGCGTTGACGAAAGCAGTGCACCTGCGGCAGAAAGCTCTCAGACAACATCTGAAGCTAAGCTTGAAAATGTAACTATCAAAATGGACTCTAGTAAGCTCCTTAGCGGCGTTGAGTTCACAGATAGCGAGCTTCTCGACAAGATAACAGAGTTCCGCACGAAAGTCATGGAAAACGCAGAAGAAAAAGAGCCGGATTCAAAGGAGTACGTTGTTGGCGGCGATTGGCTGGATATAAAATGTTCAGAAGGTCCGGCTATATACTATGAGTCAGGAGAGAGTAACTATGTCCGTATCGGCGCAAAGACCTATTACACAAGCGACGATACTGCCAAGGAATTTAAGGAATATGTCCTGAGCTTCCTTGAAAATGGCGGTTATTGGGGATAATACGAATATAAATGATGTTGAAAGGACTAAGAAATATGTCAAAGAAACCCATAGCACTTATCATTATGGACGGCTTCGGCTATAATCACAAGGATTACGGCAACGCTATCAGAGCTGCCAAAACACCTAATATCGACAGACTTCTTGCCAACTATCCGCACACTCTTATCGGTGCAAGCGGCATGGACGTTGGACTTCCTGAGGGACAAATGGGTAACTCAGAGGTAGGCCATACAAATATCGGCGCAGGAAGAATAGTTTATCAGGAACTTACAAGAATTACAAAGTCTATCAAGGACGGCGAATTCTTCTCAAACGAAGCTTTCACAGCAGCCGTTGAGAACTGCAAGAAGAATGACAGCGCACTCCACCTGTTCGGACTTCTTTCAAACGGCGGCGTTCATTCACATAATTCACACCTCTATGGCCTTTTGGAGCTTGCTAAGAAAGCAGGTCTTACAAAGGTATACGTTCATTGCTTCATGGACGGCAGAGATGTTCCTCCTACAAGCGGTGTTGACTTCGTAGCTGAGCTTGAAGAAAAGCTCAAGGAAATTGGTGTCGGCAAGATAGCAACAGTAATGGGCCGTTACTATGCAATGGACAGAGATAACCGTTGGGAGCGTGTAGGCAAGGCTTATGACGCAATGGTATACGGCGAGGGCAATAAGGCTGATAACGCAGTTGACGCTATCAAGGCTTCCTATGCCGCTGACGTTACAGACGAGTTCGTTGTTCCTACAGTTATCGATGAGAACGGCAAGATATCCGCAAATGACAGCGTTATCTTCTTCAACTTCCGTCCTGACAGAGCAAGAGAGATAACAAGAACTCTCGTTGACGATGATTTCACAGGCTTTGAGAGAAGAAATGGCAGATTCCCACTTTACTATGTCTGCATGACACAGTATGACGCAACAATGCCAAACGTTGACGTTGCATTCAAGCCAGCAAGCCTTGAAAATACTTTCGGCGAGTATATCGCAAAGAAGGGTCTTTCACAGCTTAGAATCGCTGAAACTGAGAAGTATGCCCACGTTACATTCTTCTTCAACGGCGGCGTGGAAGCTCCTTTTGAGAACGAGGACAGAGCCCTCATCAATTCACCAAAGGTAGCAACTTATGACCTCCAGCCTGAAATGAGTGCATATCTTGTTTGTGACGAAGTTCTCAAGAGAATAGAGTCTGATAAGTATGACGCAATTATCCTCAACTATGCAAACTGCGACATGGTAGGTCACACAGGCGTGTTCGACGCAGCCGTAGCAGCCGTAGAGGCAGTTGACGAGTGCGTAGGCAAAACAGTCGACGCAGTTCTTGCAAAGGGCGGTATAGCACTTATCACAGCAGACCACGGCAACGCAGATAAGATGATGGAAGATGACGGCTCTCCATTCACAGCCCACACAACCAACCTTGTACCTCTTATTATCGCAGGCGCAGGCAATGTTCTTATCAGAGAGGGCGGCGTTCTTGCTGACCTTTCACCAACAATGCTCAAACTCATGGGTCTGGAGCAGCCAAAGGAAATGACAGGTAAGTCTATCATCAAGGACTAATTTCCATAAAATAATCAAGGCAGTACCGAGAAAATCGGCACTGCCTTTTTTGTATCCCATCTATTCACTTGCTCTGTATATTGCCCAAACCCTATTTCAGCGGGTCAAGCCCTTTAGCCATTATGCAGTAGGTACTGCCGTATGGGTTCGGTATGGGTGGCATTCTGCTCACATGGAACTCTTTCGGCAAACCACGGCTGTCACATGGGAAACTCATGGTCACACAAGTGCCTTTGCCGATCTCGCTGTGATAACTTAGTTCACCGTCAAAACGGTCGCAAAAGCATTTTGCCAGTGCAAGCCCCAACGCCTCACTGCTGCTGTATTTCTGGAATGTTCCAAAGGGAGTGATAGCCGCCTGCCATACATCGTCTGTCATGCCGTTGCCGTTATCACTTACTGACAGTATTATCCTGTCGTCCTCAGTTTTTAGGATAAGCTCCACCTGCCGTTGTTCCTTGTCATTGTACATATATGCGTTCACAAGCAGATTTACAAGCACATTTTTAATAAGGCTTTTGTTTGTTTCAAAATAAATGCACGGGTCAATGGAGTATCTGAAAATACAGCCGTCCTCCTCAAGCAAATTGCCTTCTTCGTCGCACACCTCACCACATATGTCTGATAGGCTCTGATATTCAGTTGTGAAATTGCCACTGAAATATTTTGCAAGTTCTGTCATGTTCACCGTTGCGGAAAATGTCTTCAGTATACGAAGCCTTGCCTCATGGTCAAAATGCTCATATTCAGTGCCGGCTTTTGAAGAAAAGGATTCCTTTTGGCTGTCAAGCATCGCTAACATTTTAGAAAGCTCCATCCTTATGTTGCCGAGAAAATTCGATTTGAAGCGTAAATACCCAGACTTGTCCGAAAGACGTTCTATGTCCATGCAGGAGTAATAGTGTATGAGATAATTCGTTATAATGCCATTATCTCTCAGTGGTTCAAACCGCATTGCCGCCGAGTCTGCAAACCTGCCCTTATATTCAAAGGTAGCTGTCTTTTCAACAGGCAGAATGAAAGCGTTTTCCGGAGTATCGCATAAAGCAGAAATATCTATAACATCAGGCAGATCGCCATGATTTTTCCAAATGACATTAAGCTCAGCGTCAGTGAGGATAATGTTTTCCTCAGACTGAGCGTATATCTCTTTCACAGAAGATGTCAGTTCCACTTTGTTAGCCTGCCTTTCATAAAGATCTCATGTAAATATTATAACCTAAACTGTCGGGGTAGTCAATAAAAAATCATCAATATTTGATCACATTTTAAAGAATTTAGCAGTGCTTTGACGAATCAGGACGCAGGTGGCTTTGCGGTATTGCCTTAAAGAAAAAAAGTTCTAAGTTTTTTGTAAAAACACTTGCAATGTATAGAAAAATGTAGTATAATAAATACAGAAAAATTTTTAGGAGGTAAATTAATTATGGCAGTTAAAGTCGCAATTAATGGTTTTGGACGTATTGGACGTCTTGCATTCAGACAGATGTTTGGCGCAGAGGGCTACGAGGTAGTTGCAATCAACGACCTGACAAAGCCTTCAATGCTCGCTGATCTTCTTAAGTATGATACAGCTCAGGGCGGTTACTGTGGTAAGATCGGTGAAAATCTCCACACAGTATCAGCTGACGATGAGGCTAATACTATCACTGTTGACGGCAAGACTCTTCAGATTTATGCAGAAAAGGACGCTAAGGATTGTCCTTGGGGCAAGCTTGGTGTAGACGTAGTTCTCGAGTGCACAGGCTTCTATACATCAAAGGCTAAGAGCCAGGCTCACCTCGATGCTGGTGCTAAGAAAGTAGTTATCTCAGCTCCTGCTGGTAACGACCTCAAGACTATCGTTTACTCAGTAAACGAGAAGACACTTACAGCTGACGATACAATCATTTCAGCTGCATCTTGCACAACAAACTGTCTTGCTCCTATGGCTAATGCTCTTAACAAGTATGCTCCTATCCAGAGCGGTATCATGAGCACTATCCATGCTTACACAGGCGACCAGATGATCCTTGACGGTCCTCACAGAAAGGGTGACCTGAGAAGAGCAAGAGCTGGTGCTGCAAACATCGTTCCTAACTCAACAGGTGCTGCAAAGGCTATCGGCCTTGTAATCCCAGAGCTTAACGGCAAGCTCATCGGTTCTGCACAGAGAGTTCCAGTTCCAACTGGTTCAACAACAATCCTTACAGCAGTTGTAAAGGGTGCTGACGTAACAGTTGAAGGCATCAACGCTGCTATGAAGGCTGCATCTTCTGAGTCATTTGGCTACAACGAGGATCCAATCGTTTCTTCTGACGTTATCGGCATGAGATTTGGTTCACTCTTCGATGCTACTCAGACAATGGTATCTAAGATCGCTGATGACCTCTATGAGGTACAGGTAGTTTCTTGGTACGACAACGAGAACTCTTACACATCACAGATGGTAAGAACAATCAAGTACTTTGCTGAGCTTGCATAATCTGCACAGCCAAAACTAAATTGCTTACTAAAGACCGCTTCATCATGAGGCGGTCTTTTTTTGCGTATGTATACAACAAAGGTGAGCAAAAACTGGCGAACACTGTTCGACCCTACGATTTATATTACACAAATGTAGGGGAGCAGCGCAATTTTTGCTTTGCAAAAATACGACGTGCTGCATACTATGTACGATAAATCAGCCAAAAAAAAAAGGACGAACCCCAAGTTCGTCCTTTTGTCGTTCATATCAGAAACCACGTCCTCCGCCATGACCTCTGCCAAAGCTCATTCCCTTGGAATTAGAAGTAACAATGCCGTCAATAGTCACGGTTTCCGACTGTGACCCTGCCGTAATGGTGTAGGTTTCGCCTTCTTTCAGGTCAGCGCTTGTGAATACAACGCTCTGCCAAGTCTTTGTAGGGGTAAAGCTTAAGATCTCCTTGCCGTCACTGTCAGTGATAGTCAGTTTTTCGTTTGCTGAAACTGTCGAGCCAAGATCGTGCAGAACACTGTATTGTGTGGAGTTGTCACCGAAGCCTTCTTCCATTCCAACTGCACCACAGGCGATGAGCGTTCCTCCTGTTACAGTTGCAGTGCCGTTGTAGTCAAGTGCGCCGTTGCCACCATTAGTAGGTCCGCAAACGTAAACTGTACCGCCTGCCATTGTGAAGTTGCCATTTGAGTCAAGTCCGTCGCCGTCAGCGTCAATGGTTACAGTTCCTCCGTTAATGTTAAGCTCAACACCGTCCTGTGACGAGAATTGGTCAGCACCCATTCTGTCTGTTGACCCTGTGTCGCTGCCTCCTGCACAGTTCATTCCGTCATCGCTTGCTACCACTGATATGGTGCCGCCGTCTATTGTCACGATAGACCCCTCAATACCCTCGTAGCTCTTTGTGATGTCTACAGTGCCATCGGATATGGTCAGGTTTCCGCTAGCGTGCATACCGTCATCACCTGACGCCGCAGAAATATTTCCTCCTGTTACCACAATGTTTCCATTGCTGTGTACAGAATCATCTGCCGAGTCTATCTTAAATTCACCGCCGCTTATGTTCACCTCGCTGCCTGCTTTTAACGCCTTTGCAGATGTTGATGTGCTGTCGCTGTCTGTAGCGGCGTTAGCCGTAGCCTCGATTGTCAGCCCCGTGTCGTCAGCCGTAGGCATCGTAGGCGGGTCGCCTCCCATGCCGTTTCCGTTATCGTCAGGTCTGCCCATTCCGTTCGGACCACCACCACCGTTGTCCATGTTGTTCTGCCAATTTCTGTTTGGCGTGCCGTCAGACTTCATAGAAGCGTTTGCACTTCCACCTCCTGTGGTGATGTCAAAGCTTCCGCCCTCGATAGAAAGCACAGTTTCCGCCTCGAATGCGTCATTGTTTGCAACTACTGTGAAGCTTCCCCCTGTCACGCTTATAAAGCCTTTGTCAGAAGCCTCTGTGTTAGTGGATTTTATGCCGTTCGTGCTTGCGGAAATGTTGAATGTTCCGCCAGATATCTTAATGCTGTCCTTGCCCTCCATAGCGGTCGAAGCCGAGGTCACATTGATATTTCCGTCAGTGATAACAAGATCGTCCTTTGAAACTATGCCGTGCTTGTAGTTTGCATTCACAGTAAGTGTACCGCTGCCGTTTATAGTAAGGTCGGCTTTGGAGAAAATAGCACCGTCTGTGTTGCTGTCATCTTCTCCTAAAGAGTAGCTTGCACTGTCCGTCAAAACGTTCTCTGTGCCGTCCTCCAGCACGATATAAACTTTTTTAGCTTTGCTCACAAGCAGGGGAGCGTTGTCAGCACAAGTTATGTCAACTCCATTGAAAATAAGCTTTATTTCAGCCGTCTTGTCCGCTGAAACGATTATCCTGCCGTTGGTCGCCGTGCCTGAAAGAATGTAAGTGCCTGCCTGCGAAATGGTAACAGTTTCCCCTTCTGAGGTCGCACCCTCACCGTCTATAGCCGCACTGCCATCAGCAAATGTAATCCCTACTGAGCTTTCCTCGTCATATCCAACGTCAATGTCCTCTGCCGCAATGCTTGCGTCAATGTCAGACTTTGCCGCCTGAGAAACACTGCTTGTGTTCTGCGAAGAATTTGCACTCTCTGAACAGCCTGAAAAAGCTGTGACCGTGATAAAAAACGCCGCCGTGATAGCTGCCAGCTTTTTAGTGTCCGAAATTTTCATGAAAAATACCCCCTTGTATGGTAAAAAAGGTTGAAAAAAGCCGCACAAGACCGCTTTAGCCTTGTGCGGTTTTGCTTATGGATACTTTTGTTATTTTGTCAGAATGATTGTTCCTCAATGTCTGCTGCCACTGCACACATTATCTCAAGGTTGCCATTTCTGCATCTAAGTTCGTCAATAAGCTGCTTTTCGTTAGCATCACCTTTAAGCTCAATGCGGTATTTCAGCTTGAAAAGACTTCCCATGTTGGTGGTCTTTACCGAAACAAGCTCACATTCTGAAAGATACTTTTCAAATATATCGTCAAATACCTCAGTGTAATCAAGGCTTTCAGGGATAGTGATACTAAGCTCCTTGTGACCCGACTTCTTTTTGCCAATAGGCAGAAGCGTGTAAATAATGTTCAGCAGGCTCACGCACACCGCAAGCATAAGAGCAAGTGCCAAGTGGTTCGTGCCCGTTGCAAGACCAACAGCCATTGAAAGGAAGATAGCGCATATGTCCATGGCACTTCCCGGTACAGAACGGAATCTTACCAAGCTGAATGCACCCATAACAGCCACGCCAGTACCGATGTTTCCGTTTACAAGCATTATCACTACTTGCACTATCACAGGCAGGATAGCCAGCGTCATCATAAAGCTCTTAGTTTTTTTCTGCTTGAAGTTGAAAGCAAATGCTATTATAAGACCCAGCACCAACGAAGCCGCAGTGCAGAAAATAAATTCGTTTGTAGTTATCGCCGCCACGGTCGTTTCAGTGGTGGTCACAGTAGTAGCCGCAAGAGTAGTTGAATTAAGCACAGCTTATCACCTTACCTTTATGTATTTTTTCAGAAAATTCATTAAGATACGCAGTTCCGTATTTTGAGAATGACACAGGGTATATCTCCAGTTCGTCAAGTATAGCCGATAACCAAAGAGGCATAGCGTTCGGTATCTTTATTTCCATTACCCTCACGCCAGCAGGCAGAAGTTCTTTGCCCCATATGCCCTTATCAAGCTCCTTTTGCTCCTCACGGTAAAGAATGTGCGTGTCAAAGGTCAGCCTAAGGGACGTGTCTTCTGCACCGCAGTAAGCAAGCCTGTCATAACTCAGATACATTGCCGGAGCAATGTTCTCATAAAATTTGAGAAAATATTTCAGCTCGTTCTCTATCTGCGGATTTCTGTGAGGTATATCTCTGCCTGCAAAGAAGTCACGGGTCTGTGCAAGGGTCATTTCAATACGCCTCTTGTAGACCACACCCTTGTATTTCTTTTTAAGCTCCACAAAGACCATGTCTTCATCATTAGGTACGCCGTAGCTCCTCACTCTCAGCTTTTCCTTGTAAACAGGCTTTTCAATGGAGCTTCTCACAAGCTGATGACCTGGTGTGTCATAATATATGTTGCAAATAGTGCTTTTGTAATATCTATCTTTGACAAAATGCCCATCGAGCTTTTTTATAAGCTTTTCATAAGTCGGTTCATCAACGATATATTTTTTCTCTATCCGTCTGAACACTTCCTGATTGCCATTCATATCCACGCCTCTTTTCGTGATTTTTTCGTATGTTTCGTGTAAACTTTCCTTTGATTAAAAGTATATATGAATAACTTTAAATATAGCTAAACCTTATATGTATTTTGTGTGAATGTTTATGAATATTGCAAAATACCATATATTTGTATACAAAAAACGGGTGAACTTCTGTCCACCCGTGGAAATTATTTTGTACTATATTATTCCGCAATAGCCTTGTGGAAGATCTTCTTACCCTTTTTGATAACAACAGGCTCAGAGAGATCAACAAGACCCTTAGGGTCAGTGAATTTCTCGCCATTCACCGCAATACCGTTCTGAGTAACAAGACGTCTAGCCTCGCCGTTTGAAGGGCAAAGTCCGCACTTAACAAGAAGCGTAAGAATACCTATCTTGCCGTCAGTAAGATCAGCCGCAGCAATAGTCGTGCTAGGCATATCGTCGCTGTTTCCTCCGCCTGCAAAAATAGCCTTTGCCGCAGCGTCAGCCTTGTCAGCCTCCTCCTTGCCGTGAACAAGCTTTGTCAGCTCGTAAGCCAAAAGCTCCTTAGCCTTGTTGTATTCAGCACCCTCCATGTGCTTCTCCATTTCCTCTATCTCCTCAATAGGAACGAATGTGAGCATCTTCAGGCACTTGATAACGTCAGCGTCACCAACGTTTCTCCAATACTGATAGAACTCGTATGGAGAAGTCTTTTCAGGGTCGAGCCATACAGCGCCCTTTTCTGTCTTGCCCATTTTCTTGCCCTCAGAGTTGAGCAGGAGAGTGATAGTCATTGCATAAGCGTCCTTGCCAAGCTTCTTTCTGATAAGCTCAGTGCCACCCAGCATATTAGCCCACTGATCGTCACCGCCGAACTGCATATTACAGCCGTAATCCTGGAAAAGTCTGTAGAAATCGTAGGACTGCATTATCATGTAGTTGAACTCAAGGAAAGTCAGTCCTCTTTCCATTCTCTGCTTGTAGCACTCGAATGTGAGCATCTTGTTTACAGAGAAGCAAGCACCAACGTCACGAAGAACGTCGATGTAGTTAAGGTCCATGAGCCAGTCAGCGTTGTTTACCACAAGAGCCTTGCCGTCAGAGAAATCAATGAAACGGCTCATCTGCTTTTTAAAGCAAGCAACGTTGTGCTCGATAGTTTCCTTTGTGAGCATCTTTCTCATGTCAGACTTGCCCGAAGGGTCGCCTATCATGCCTGTTCCGCCGCCCAGCAGAGCGATAGGCTTGTTGCCTGCCATTTGCAAACGTTTCATAAGGCAAAGCGCCATAAAGTGACCAACGTGGAGTGAATCAGCGGTCGGGTCAAAGCCAATGTAGAAAGTTGCCTTACCAGCGTTGATAAGCTCCTTTATCTCCTCCTCATCAGTAAGCTGAGCGAGAAGACCTCTTCTTTTCAGTTCTTCAAATACTGTCATTTTTCATACCTCCGTATTATTTTTGCGGTACATAAATAAAAAATCCTCCGACAGAATATCTGTCAGAGGACGAATTATCGTGGTACCACCTCAGTTTATCGGGAAACTCCCGACCTTACAGGCTCAGCAGAAAGCGAAGCCATAGCACTGTAACGTGTGCAAACCGTTTCGCCTTACGCAAAAGCTTTCTCAGCGAACAGCTCAGGAATGTATTCACACTTTGTAGAAATGCTTTCTCACACCAACCGAAAGCTCTCTGAAATTTCGCAAAAGGCTACTTATTTCCGTCATAGCATTTAAACCTATTGATATGACTATAGCACACTTTCACCCTTTTGTCAACCCCATTTTTGTTAAGGCTATTTCAACTTCCGTGTTGATGTTAACAAAAATTTCACAATCAACAAGATGTTAATTCTACAGACAATCCCCCTTGAAATTGTATATAAATAATGTTATACTAAGTTTATTACAAAATTAGACAGAGGTGATCAAGTGCTCGCTGTTTGTATGACGCTGATCGACGATGATGATA
>PPYF01421394.1_pt1 | contig 35504 bp, 30 predicted proteins | sample 1559871 | NCBI WGS metagenome assembly PPYF01 (sample SAMN08240021, study PRJNA423297) | Human gut metagenome, whole genome shotgun sequencing project.
TTAGCTGATTTGATATTAGCCAAGGTCCAACTCCCAAATGTGTTCTATATGGACAATTCAAAGGCCGAGGAATATGCCCGTTTAGCCTTCTTTTGTCAATGGATTTGTGCAAATAAGCGCCGTTTAACACCACAGCGCTTCATTACGTAGTGATGGCGCAAGATTCTACCAGCTTGTTGCAGGCGAATACAGCTTTTCCACCATAAAAATCGCCGGGCGCGGCCAGTTTTCCCGCTTTCTCGCGCTGAGTGAATGAATTCCTGAGAACTTTCGTTGCCGAGGTGCAATCGCTGGTTAACGTTGACAGTTGTACAAGGTATACTCGGACGATTTTCACTGTTTTGAGCCAGACATGAAGCTGATACGCGGCATACATAATCTCAGTCAGGCCCCGCACGGGTGCGTGCTGACCATTGGTAATTTCGACGGCGTGCATCGTGGGCATCAGGCGCTGCTGCAGCGGTTGCGCGAAGAGGGCCGCCAGCGCGGTTTACCGGTCGTGGTGATGATTTTTGAACCCCAGCCGCTGGAGCTCTTTGCCGCTGATAAAGCCCCGGCGCGATTGACCCGCCTGCGTGAAAAGCTGGGCTATCTGGCTGAAAGCGGGGTTGACTATGTATTGTGCGTTCGCTTTGACCGCCGGTTCGCCGCGCTAACCGCGCAGGATTTTATCAGTGAACTGCTGGTGCGTCGCCTGGGCGTGCAGTTCCTCGCCGTTGGTGACGATTTCCGCTTTGGCGCTGGTCGCCAGGGGGATTTCTTGTTATTACAAAAGGCGGGAGCGGAATATGGCTTCGACGTCACCAGCACCCAGACCTTCTGCGAAGGCGGGGTGCGAATCAGCAGCACGGCGGTACGCCAGGCGCTGGCCGATGACGATCTCCTGCTGGCGGAGACGCTGCTCGGCCATCCGTTTAGCATCTCCGGACGCGTCGTGCATGGTGATGAACTAGGCCGAACCATAGGTTTTCCGACGGCGAACTTACCGCTGCGTCGTCAGGTTTCCCCGGTTAAAGGGGTCTATGCGGTAGAAGTGACAGGGCTGGGCGACAAACCGATAGCGGGCGTCGCCAATATTGGCACCCGTCCAACGGTTGCGGGCGTGCGTCAGCAGCTCGAAGTACATCTGTTGGACGTTGTAATGGACCTCTACGGTCGCCATATCAATGTAATACTGCGTAAAAAGATACGTAACGAGCAGCGGTTTGCGTCGCTGGACGAGCTGAAGGCGCAAATCGCACGTGATGAGTTAACGGCCCGCGAATTATTTGGGCTGACCAGCCAGGCCTGAGCCACTGGTGTTTATCAAACCGAAATACGGAACCGAGAATCTGATGAGTGACTATAAATCGACCCTGAATTTGCCGGAAACAGGGTTCCCTATGCGTGGCGACCTCGCCAAACGCGAACCGGGAATGCTGGCGCGTTGGACCGATGATGACCTGTACGGCATCATTCGTGCAGCCAAAAAAGGCAAAAAAACCTTCATTCTGCATGATGGCCCTCCTTATGCGAATGGCAGCATTCATATTGGTCACTCGGTAAACAAGATTCTGAAAGACATTATCGTTAAGTCCAAAGGACTGACGGGCTATGACTCGCCTTACGTTCCGGGCTGGGACTGCCACGGTCTGCCGATCGAGCTGAAAGTGGAGCAGGAATACGGCAAGCCGGGTGAGAAATTTACCGCTGCCGAATTCCGCGCTAAGTGCCGCGAATATGCCGCCGAGCAGATCGATGGCCAGCGTAAAGACTTTATCCGTCTCGGCGTGCTGGGCGACTGGTCGCATCCGTACCTGACCATGGACTTCAAAACCGAAGCCAACATCATCCGCGCGCTGGGCAAAATCATCGGTAATGGCCACCTGCATAAAGGCGCCAAACCGGTGCACTGGTGCGTAGACTGCCGTTCCGCGCTGGCGGAAGCGGAAGTGGAGTATTACGACAAAACCTCTCCGTCTATCGATGTCGCGTTCCACGCGGTAGACAAAGCCGCGGTACTGGCGAAATTCGGCGTAGCCGACGTCAACGGTCCGGTGTCGCTGGTTATCTGGACCACCACGCCGTGGACCCTGCCGGCCAACCGCGCTATCTCTCTGTCTCCTGAGTTCGACTATGCGCTGGTGCAGGTTGACGGCCAGGCGCTGATCCTGGCGAAAGACCTGGTTGAGAGCGTAATGAAGCGCGTTGGCGCGACGGACTACACTATTCTGGCGGCGGTACAAGGTTCTGAGCTTGAGCTGATGCGCTTTAAGCATCCGTTCCTCGATTTCGACGTGCCGGCGATCCTTGGCGACCACGTGACGCTGGATGCCGGTACCGGTGCGGTGCATACCGCTGGCGGCCACGGTCCGGACGACTACACCATCAGCCAGAAATACGGTCTGGAAATCGCCAACCCGGTTGGCCCGGACGGCGCTTACCTGCCTGGCACCTGGCCGTCTCTGGACGGCATTAATGTTTTCAAAGCCAATGACATCATCGTTGAGATGCTGCGTGAGCGTGGCGCGCTGTTACACGTTGAGAAACTGCAGCACAGCTATCCATGCTGCTGGCGCCACAAGTCGCCGATCATCTTCCGCGCCACTCCGCAGTGGTTCGTGAGCATGGATCAGAAAGGCCTGCGCGCGCAGTCGCTGAAAGAGATCAAAGGCGTGCAGTGGATCCCGGACTGGGGCCAGGCGCGTATCGAATCGATGGTCGCTAACCGCCCTGACTGGTGTATCTCCCGTCAGCGCACCTGGGGCGTGCCGATGTCGCTGTTCGTGCATAAAGAAACCCATGAACTGCACCCGCGTACCCTTGAACTGATGGAAGAAGTGGCAAAACGCGTTGAAGTTGACGGCATCCAGGCGTGGTGGGATCTCGATTCCCGCGACATTCTTGGCGATGACGCCGACAGCTATGAGAAAGTGCCGGATACCCTCGACGTCTGGTTTGACTCCGGGTCGACCCACTCTTCCGTGGTTGACGTGCGTCCGGAATTCGCCGGTCACGCCGCCGATATGTATCTGGAAGGTTCTGACCAGCATCGCGGCTGGTTCATGTCCTCGCTGATGATTTCCACGGCGATGAAAGGCAAAGCGCCATATCGTCAGGTACTGACCCACGGCTTCACCGTCGACGGTCAGGGCCGCAAAATGTCCAAGTCTATCGGCAACACCGTTAGCCCGCAGGACGTGATGAACAAGCTCGGCGCCGATATCCTGCGCCTGTGGGTGGCTTCCACCGACTACACCGGCGAAATGGCGGTCTCTGACGAGATCCTCAAACGCGCTGCGGACAGCTATCGTCGTATCCGTAACACCGCGCGCTTCCTGCTGGCGAACCTTAACGGTTTCGATCCGGCGAAAGACATGGTTAAACCGGAAGAGATGGTGGTGCTGGACCGCTGGGCGGTCGGCTGCGCGCAGGCGGCACAGGAAGATATCCTGAAAGCCTACGAATCCTACGACTTCCATGAAGTGGTGCAGCGCCTGATGCGCTTCTGCTCCATCGAGATGGGCTCGTTCTACCTCGACATCATCAAAGACCGCCAGTACACCGCCAAGGCGGACAGCGTGGCGCGTCGCAGCTGCCAGACCGCGCTGTTCCATATCGTGGAAGCGCTGGTGCGCTGGATGGCGCCGATCATGTCCTTCACCGCAGATGAAATCTGGGGCTATCTGCCGGGCGAGCGTGAGAAATATGTCTTCACCGGCGAGTGGTATGAAGGTCTGTTCGGCCTGGCCGACGACGAAGCGATGAACGACGATTTCTGGGACGAGCTGCTGAAGGTGCGTGGCGAAGTCAACAAGGTGATCGAGCAGGCGCGTGCGGATAAGAAAGTCGGCGGTTCGCTGGAAGCGGCAGTCACGCTGTATGCTGATGCCGATCTGGCGGTTAAGCTCAATGCGCTGGGCGATGAATTGCGATTTGTCCTGTTGACCTCCGGGGCGAACGTCGCAGACTATGCGAGCGCGTCCGCTGATGCGCAGCAAAGCGAACTGCTCAAAGGGCTGAAAGTCGCATTGAGTAAAGCTGAAGGTGAGAAATGCCCGCGCTGCTGGCATTACACCACCGATATCGGCAAGGTGGCGGAACACGCGGAAATCTGCGGACGCTGTGTGAGCAACGTCGCCGGTGACGGCGAGCAACGTAAATTCGCCTGATGAGTAAATCGATCTGTTCAACGGGGCTACGCTGGCTGTGGGTGGTCGTAGCCGTGCTGATTATCGATCTGGGCAGCAAATTCCTGATCCTCCAGAACTTCGCTCTGGGGGAGACGGTTCCGCTGTTCCCGTCGCTTAATCTGCATTATGCCCGCAACTATGGCGCGGCCTTTAGCTTTCTCGCCGACAGCGGCGGCTGGCAGCGCTGGTTCTTTTCCGGGATCGCGATCGGCATTTGCGTAGTGCTGACGGTGCTGATGTACCGTTCGAAGGCGACGCAAAAGCTGAACAATATTGCCTACGCGCTGATTATCGGCGGCGCGCTGGGCAACTTGTTCGATCGCCTGTGGCATGGCTTTGTGGTCGATATGATCGACTTCTACGTCGGCGACTGGCATTTTGCCACCTTCAACCTCGCCGATAGCGCGATCTGCATCGGCGCAGCGCTGATTGTGCTGGAAGGCTTCCTGCCGAAACCGACTGTGAAAGAGCAGGCGTAAATCTCAATGCCGGGTGACGTGACGCTTACCCGGCCTACAGAATTTTTGGCTCCCGTAGGCCCGGTAAGCGTAATGCCGCCGGGCACCAGGTGACCTAAACAAGCGAGCAATTTGCATGTCTAAATCCGTACAGAGCAACAGCGCGGTACTGGTGCACTTCACTCTGAAACTGGACGACGGCTCCACTGCCGAGTCCACCCGCAGCAACGGCAAACCGGCGCTGTTTCGCCTCGGCGACACCTCTTTGTCTGAAGGGCTGGAGCAACAGCTTCTCGGTTTGAAAGAGGGGGAGAAAAAGGCCTTTTCGCTGGAGCCTGACGCCGCCTTTGGCGTACCCAGCCCGGACCTGATTCAGTATTTCTCTCGCCGCGAGTTTATCGACGCTGGCGAGCCGGAGATCGGCGCGATTATGCTCTTTACCGCAATGGATGGCAGCGAAATGCCTGGCGTGATCCGCGAAGTGAACGGCGATTCCATCACCGTTGACTTCAACCATCCGCTGGCCGGGCGCACTGTTCATTTTGATATTGAAGTGCTGGAGATCGATCCGGCGCTGGAGGAGTAACATGCAGATCCTGTTGGCTAACCCGCGCGGTTTTTGCGCTGGCGTTGACCGCGCTATCAGCATTGTAGAAAACGCGCTGACGCTGTATGGCGCACCGATCTATGTTCGTCATGAAGTGGTGCACAACCGCTATGTGGTGGATAGCCTGCGCAAGCGTGGCGCCATTTTTATCGAACAGATCAGCGAAGTGCCGGACGGCGCGATCCTGATTTTCTCCGCCCACGGCGTGTCGCAGGCGGTACGCAACGAAGCGAAGAGCCGCGACCTGACGGTATTCGATGCCACCTGTCCGCTGGTGACCAAAGTCCATATGGAAGTCGCCCGCGCCAGCCGCCGCGGCGAAGAGTCGATTCTGATTGGCCATGCCGGCCATCCGGAAGTCGAAGGCACCATGGGACAGTACAACAACCCGCAAGGGGGGATGTACCTGGTCGAGTCGCCGGAAGACGTGCTGAAGCTGGAAGTGAAAAATGACGCCCGGCTGTCGTTTATGACCCAGACCACGCTCTCCGTCGACGATACCTCGGATGTGATTGACGCCCTGCGCGCGCGTTTTCCGAAAATCGTCGGCCCGCGCAAAGACGACATTTGCTATGCTACCACTAACCGTCAGGAAGCCGTGCGCGCGCTGGCGGAGCAGGCTGACGTAGTGCTGGTGGTCGGGTCGAAAAACTCCTCCAACTCTAACCGCCTCGCCGAGCTGGCGCAGCGGATGGGTAAGGCGGCTTACCTGATTGACGACGCCTCCGATATCCAGGAAGCGTGGGTCAAGGATGCGGCCTGCGTCGGCGTGACGGCGGGCGCGTCGGCGCCGGATATTCTGGTGCAGAACGTCATTACCCGCCTGCAGGAGCTGGGCGGCGGCGAAGCCGTGCCGCTGGAAGGCCGGGAAGAGAATATCGTCTTTGAAGTGCCGAAAGAGCTGCGTGTGGATGTCCGTGAAGTAGAGTAAGTTCTTTCCTCCAGCAGTATGAGAAGATGCCAGACTTAACGTCTGGCATTTTTTTAGGGAGAAACCATGCGCTTACCAATCATTCTTGATACCGATCCGGGCATCGACGATGCCGCCGCCATTGCCGCGGCGCTGTTCGCGCCTGAGCTGGATCTGCAGTTGATGACCACCGTAGCGGGCAATGTCTCGGTGGAGAAGACGACCCGTAACGCGCTGCAATTGCTGCATTTCTGGAATGCCGATGTACCGCTGGCGCAGGGCGCGTCGATGCCGCTGGTGCGTCCGTTGCGCGACGCCGCCTCGGTGCATGGCGAATCCGGCATGGAGGGGTATGACTTTGTTGAGCATCAACGTCAACCGTTGGCGAAGCCGGCCTTCCAGGCTATCCGTGATGCGCTTATGCATGCTGCCGAGCCGATCACCCTGGTGGCGATTGGCCCGCTGACCAATATAGCGCTGCTGCTGACCCAGTACCCGGAATGCGTGTTTAATATTCGCCGGCTGGTGATCATGGGCGGCTCGGCGGGCCGCGGCAACTTCACGCCGAATGCGGAATTCAATATCGCTATCGACCCGGAGGCCGCCGCGAAAGTGTTCCACAGCGGGCTGGAGATTGTGATGTGCGGGCTGGACGTCACCAACCGGGCGCTGCTGGCGGCGGATTATCTGGCGACGCTGCCGACGCTGAACCAGACCGGTAAAATGCTCCATGCGCTGTTTAGCCACTATCGCAGCGGCAGCATGAGCAGCGGTCTGCGCATGCACGACTTGTGCGCTATTGCGTGGCTGGCCCGCCCGGAACTGTTCACTCTCCAGCCGTGCTTTGTGGCGGTGGAGACGCAGGGGACCTGGACCGCCGGCACCACGGTGGTGGATATCGAAGGACGACTGGGCCAGCCGGCGAACGCCCAGGTGGCGCTGGATATCGACGTCGAAGGGTTTCAGCGCTGGGCGGCGGAGGTGATTGCCCTGGCGCCGTGATATATCACTCGATTTTCAAGGAGAGAAGCAATGACCTATGGACAGGCGTATTTGAGCGGCTGGAAAGAGACCTTTAATTTTAGCGGACGCGCCAGCCGGCAGCAGTTCTGGACGTTTTTTCTCATCAATGTATTGATCGCCGCCGCGCCAGTGGCCGCCTGGAGTCTGGCCACCCTTGTTGACCCTCACTACGGGCTCCTCAGTTTTGTTGTCATACCCTTTGCGGCGCTGTGGCTGCTGTTGATGGCGATCCCCCTGCTGGCTGTAGGCTGCCGGCGAATGCATGATATCGGCCGCTCCGGGATCTGGTTTGTGTTGGGAGTTATCATTCCGTGGTTTGCAATTATTTCGCTGGCTCTGTGCTGCCTGCGTTCAGCGCCGGCACCGTCTCGCTGAGATAATCAATCATCGCCCGCATCCTGGCGGGCATATGTTTATCTCCCGCCCACAGCAGCCACAGGTCGCCGGAGTAGCTGCTGATAAATTCCCACTCGGGCAGCACCTGCACGATGTCGCCGTTCGCCAGCGCCTCACGGGCGGTGAACAGCGGCAGGCTGCCGATCCCTAAATGCTGTCTGACCGCGTCGAGGCGTACGGCGGTATGGTTGGCGGCGTACCGCCCGTAGGTTTGCACCGTTTCTGTTTTGCCTTCCCGACGGAACTTCCAGCGCGCATCGGCGGGCGTTTCGCCAAGGCTAATGCAGCTATGCGCGCGCAGATCCTGCGGCGTGTACGGCGTACCGTGCTGCTGTAAATAGGCCTCAGTGGCGCAGATAACGTGCCTGATTGGCATCAGCGGTTTGCCATGCAGGCCGGGGGAGGGGGTATCGGTGATGCGTAGCGCCAGATCAATACCGTCATCGATAAAATCGAGAGGGCGATCTTCCAGCCGCAGGCAGACGTCCACCTGCGGGTAGCGGTGGAAAAACGCCATCATCAGCGGGTGGATCACAAAGCGGCCGACGGCTTTCGGGACGCTGAGCGTCAGCTTTCCCTGGGCGACCGTTTGGCGACTGCCTGCGGAATCCATTGCCTGTCGCGCCGCTTCCAGCATCTGCTGGGCATGCTGATATATCGTTTCCCCGGCATCGCTAAGACGCAGCTTGCGGGTGGTACGCTGCAGCAGTTTGCAGCCCATCTCTCGCTCCAGCCGTGACACGCTGCGGCTAACGGCTGAAGGGGTAATGCCGTTCTGGCGGGCGACGGCGGAGAAGCTGCCCTGGTCGACTATCTGAACGAAAAGAGCGAGGTCGGGCAGGAGGTTCAGATTCATTTGTGCTCCCGGAGCAAGAGTGCATTGGCTGGTGGTGGGATTATCGCTGTCGGCATTAATAATATACTGGCCGGACAGAGAGGAGAATCACTATGACTGAACGGGTTTATTACACCAGCGATGCTACCGACGGGCGCGCCCAGATCATCGCCTGCACTGCAGAAGCGGATGGCCGTTACGCCATCGAACTGGATCGGACGCTGTTTCACCCGCAAGGGGGCGGTCAACCGGCGGACCGTGGATGGATTGGCGGGCAGGTGGTTGAGACGGTGGCTGTGCGCGGCGAAAGGGTGCTGCATATTCTGTCGCAACCCCTTCCCCTCGGTGAAGTGGAGATGAAAATTGATGCCTCCGCGAGACAGCTGCATGCTCGTCTGCATTCTGCCGGCCACCTGCTTGGCCTGGCGGGCGAACAGCTTGGCTGGCAACCGGTGAAAGCGCACCACTGGCCCGGCGAAGGGCGGATAACCTTTGCCAGCAGGAATAGCGCCGCGCTGCCGGACGCCAGTGCGCTACTGGCGCTAGTAAAGGCATGGCAGGCGCAGGACTTACCGCGTCAGGTGACGTTCGCTGATGGCATGCGCAAGGTGGGATTCGGCGAGCTGCCAGCCTATCCCTGCGGAGGCACCCACGTCGCCCGTCTGGCGGAGCTGGGCGACATTGTCATTAGTCAGATTAAGATGAAGAAGGGGCAGCTGGTGGTCAGCTACACCCTGGCGTAAGCGTTTTATCTCTGCTCAGGATAGGTCTGCTTGCCGTGATAGATACGCTCAGGTCGGCCAACCTTGCCGTAGCTGATTTCCGCTTCCAGAAAGTCGTTCTTTACTCCTTGTTCCAGATAACGGCGAGCGGTGGTTTTGCTGCTGCCGAGGATACGGGCCAGCGAGTCGGCGGTATGCACCACCGTCGGGTCGGCAAACAGCTGGAGCACGCGCTGAAAGGTGCTTTCATCGATCCCGCGCAGTGGTGCGCTGGCGGGTTCCGTTTGTTCCCGGGCCTGAATATTAAACAGTGCGTCGACATGGAGCTGGCTGGCCTGTTCGCTGGAGCGCAGCGAGCTACGATAGCGGGCAAAGCGCTCCAGCGTGTGCTGCAGGCGCTGATAGTGCACCGGCTTAATCAGGTAATCAAACACCCCAAGACGCAGCGCTTCGCTGATGGTTTCCATGTGATTATCCGCGGTAATAAAGATAATCCGTCCCTTGTAATGTGTACTGACTGCATGGCGGATCAGATCGATACCTTTGCCGTCGGGTAAAAAATTATCCAGCAGGATCAGCTGCGGTTGATACAGTCTGAGCTGTTTCCTGGCGCTCTCAAGCTTATCCGCAATACCAATGACGTCGAACTGGGGAAACTGTTTAATGTTATCCACCAGGATCTCCGCCAGCATAGGTTCGTCTTCAACAATAAGAGTAGTGATGCTATCCATGATGTTCATCTCGGGTCAGGGGGATATAAAGCGTAAAAATGGTGCCAAAAGGAATATTATTTTCGACGACGATACTGCCGCCTGCTTGTTCCACGTAGCTGCGTACCAGCCAGAGTCCGATACCATGATCTTTGCTGGCGCTGCTGGTGACGCCGCGCTCGAAGATCCGATCGCGCAGCGCCTCGTCAATGCCGCATCCCTGGTCGGCGATCTCAATGATCACCTCCTGGCCATCACTGTTGATCAGGCATTCGATCTGTTTTGAACCCTGTGGTTGACGCAGGCTGGCATTGTAGGCGTTATCAAGTAGATTCCCCACGATCGAGATCCATTCGTTGTGCGAAAGGGCGGTAGGTAATCTATCAACGAAGCAGGCCGGATCGAAAATCAGCTCAAGTCCAAGCTCTTTGGCCCGGTAATATTTGCCGATCAACAGCCCGGCCAGGTGGTTGTCCTGGAAATTGCGTGCAATAAAATCGATCACCTTCTGGTGACTTTCCGACTGCTGTTGGATCAGATCCAGCGCATGATCGTAGCGTTTAAGAAACAGCAGGCCAGCGATAGTGGAGATCAGATTGCGATGCTCATGCTGCACGGCGCGCAGGTTATCCGCATACTGTTGCACCTGGCTGAGCTGCAGGCTAAGGGTGTTGATATCGTCTTTGCTGCGAAAGCTGATCACCCAGCCCTGTGGCTCATTGTTTAAGATCACCGCCATCCGGCTGGCGATCACTTTGATCTGATTGAAGGTAACGATCTCGTCTTTTTTATTGGTCTGCGGCGCATCGTAGAAGAAAGCCTCCTGCGAGATAACGCTGTTGATCCCTTTGCCGATAAGCGTGGTTTCCGGTTGGCTCAAATTGAGCAGGCGGCGGGCAGTCTGATTAATTGCAGTGATTTTATAACCGGAGTCGATGGCGATAAGCCCTTCGAATACCGATTCAAACAACACGCTTTGCTGGATTAACAGCTGTGACAGCTGTTGGGGTTCCATATTGAGCATCTGTTTTTTGATATGCAGTGAGAAGCGGCGGGCGCAAAAGAGCAGAAGCAGTAACATGATGGCCATCGGGATCAGCAGCGAACTTATCTGCAGGCTGAGCCAGTTTTCCAGTTGCTCAATGGTATAGCCTACCGACACAATGCCGATCACCTTGCCGGTTGCGTCCTGAATCGGCGATTTACCGCGCAGCGACGATCCCAGCGAGCCTTTGCGCACTGACACGTAGCTTTTAGCGTTTATCAACGCCTCATCGCTATCGCCGCCTTCCATCGATTTGCCGATTTCATCAGGATTGACGTGATAGAGGCGCTGGCCGCTGGCATCACCGACGGTGATGTAGGTGGCGTCGGAGAACGAACGCATGGGGTCGATAAGGGCTTTGATTCTGGCGAGATCGCGTTTCTGTACCGCCTCCACCAGCTCCGGCATCGCCGAAATCTGCATCGCCTGAATCAGCGCCCGTTGCCCGACCTGATAATGCAGACGCTCCTCGGTAATGTCTGTCAGATACCATGACATCGCCAGCATGACGATCGTCGAGGTGAATAAGATCAGCAGGAAGATGCGATTCTGAAACGATCGCCTGGCAAACCAGTGGGTGATTTTTCGGGTATACATTGGGTAGATAGACATTAAATTGTTATTCTCCCCGTTTTGCGCCCCCGGCGCCGACAGGTGGAGCACAGAACAGAAAATTTCAGACATGTGCCCGGCCCCGTCATGCCAGGAGTGGGTATCAAATCAGCCCGGAGGTGGGGCGACAGCCACACCTCCGGGAAGGATGCCGGCCTACATCGCCAGCACGTACTTGAGCATCACCCCGGCGGCGATCGCCGAGCCGATCACCCCCGCCACGTTCGGGCCCATGGCGTGCATCAGCAGGAAGTTCTGCCCGTCCGCTTCCAGACCCACCTTGTTCGACACCCGCGCCGCCATCGGCACCGCCGACACCCCCGCGGAACCAATCAGCGGGTTGATTTTGTGCCGGCTGAACACGTTCATCAGCTTCGCCATCAGCACCCCGGCTGCGGTCCCCACGCAGAAGGCGATCACCCCCAGCACCAGGATCCCCAGCGTCTGCGGCTGCAGGAACTTGTCCGCCACCAGCTTGGCCCCCACCGACAGCCCGAGGAAGATGGTGACGATGTTGATCAGCGCGTTCTGCACCGTATCGCTCAGCCGCTCCACCACGCCGCTCTCGCGCATCAGGTTGCCGAAGCAGAACATACCCAGCAGCGGCGCGGCGTCCGGCAGCAGGAGCGCCACCAGCAGCAACAGCACCGCCGGGAAGAGGATCTTCTCCCGCTTACTTACCGTGCGCAGCTGCACCATGCGAATTTTCCGCTCCTTATCCGTGGTCAGCGCCTTCATGATCGGCGGCTGGATCAGCGGCACCAGCGCCATATAGGAGTACGCCGCCACCGCAATGGCCCCCAGCAGCTCCGGCGCCAGCTTGCCCGACAGGTAAATCGCCGTCGGGCCGTCGGCGCCGCCGATGATGCCGATGGCCGCCGCCTGCGGCAGGGTGAAGCTGATGATGCCGAAGTAGTTCAGCGTCAGCGCCCCGAGCACGGTGGCGAAGATCCCGAACTGCGCCGCCGCCCCCAGCAGCAGGGTGCGCGGGTTGGCCAGCAGCGGGCCGAAATCGGTCATCGCCCCGACGCCCATAAAGATGACCAGCGGCGCGATGCCCGAGCCAATCGCCACCTTATAGAAGATGGCCAGCACCCCGGCGGAGTAGCCCATGTCCACCGCGAGGCTCTCCATCTGCCCCTGTACCGACGGCAGGGCCAGCGCCAGCGCTGCCTTAATGGCGTGGACGTCCGGCGCGCAGTGGAGCTTCGCGGCAATCACCGCCAGCTGCGCCGGGTCGTGGTGAGCCAGCAGGCTCTCCAGGGCGGTGAGCGCCAGCCCGGCCTCCGGGATATTGGAGAGCAGGCCGCCGAAGCCAATCGGCAGCAGCAGTAACGGCTCGAACTTCTTCGCAATCGCCAGCCAGAGCAGCAGCAGGCTGACCAGCAGCATCGCGGCCTGGCCGGCGCCGAGGTGCATCAGCCCCATGCCCTGAATCAGGGCGTTCAGACTTTCCATTTCCGCTCCTCGTCCTTACGCCAGAGTCATCAGGGTATCGCCGACCGCCACCGCGTCGCCGGCTTTCACCGCGATACCGCGCACGGTCCCGGCCTGCGCGGCACGGATTTCGGTTTCCATCTTCATGGCTTCCAGAATCAGCAGCACCTCGCCTTCGGCGACCGCCTGGCCCTCCGCGGCCAGCACCTTCCAGATAGTGCCCGCCAGCGGGGCGGTCACCGGGGTACCGGCGCCGGCCGGGGCCGGGGCGGCAGCGGGCGCGCTGGCTACCGGCGCAGTGGCGCTGAGCTGGCTGACGTCGCCGCCGTCGCTGACTTTGACCACGAAGGCTTTGCCTTCCACTTCCACGGTGTAGACGCCGGAGGCGGCGGCTTTTGCCGGCGCGGCAGATTTTGCTTCTTCCACCTGCGGCACCGGCTCAAAGGCCGCCGGGTTGTGGCGGTTTTCGAGGAACTTCAGGCCGGGCTGCGGGAACAGCGCCACGGTGAGCACGTCGTCGATGGCGTTTTCGGCAAGCGTGATGCCCTTCTCCTGCGCCTGGCGTTTCACATCCGCTTCCAGCGCGGCCAGCTCCGGCTTGAGTAAATCCGCCGGGCGGCAGGTGACGGCGTCGGCGCCGTCGAGCACCCGCGCCTGCAGGGCGGCGTTCACCGGCGCCGGGGTGTGGCCGTACTCGCCCTTCAGGATACCGGCGGTCTCCTTCGCGATGGTTTTGTAGCGCTCGCCGCCCAGCACGTTGAGCACCGCCTGGGTGCCGACAATCTGCGAGGTCGGGGTCACCAGCGGGATGAAGCCGAGGTCCTCGCGCACGCGGGGGATTTCCGCCAGCACCTCATCCAGACGGTGGGCGGCACTCTGCTGCTTCAGCTGGCCTTCAAGGTTGGTGAGCATCCCGCCCGGCACCTGGGCGACGAGGATACGGCTGTCGGTGCCTTTCAGCTGGCCTTCGAAGGCGTGGTATTTTTTGCGCACCTCGCGGAAGTACGCGGCGATGCTCTCCAGCCTGTGGATATCGAGGCCGGTGTCGTACGGTGTGCCGGCGAGGGTGGCCACCAGCGCCTCGGTGGCCGGGTGGCCATAGGTGGCGCTCATCGAGGAGATGGCGGTGTCGACGCCGTCGACGCCGGCTTCAATGGCCTTCAGCAGCGCCATCTCCGCCATCCCGGTGGTGGCATGGCAGTGCAGGTGCAGGGTGACGTCGTAGCGCTTCTTGATTTCACTGACCAGCTCAAAGGCGGCATGCGGGGTGAGGATGCCGGACATGTCCTTGATGGCGACGGAGTCAACGCCGGTCTCCAGCAGCTGTTCGGTGAGGTCGAGCCAGGTCTGCAGGGTGTGGGCCGGGCTGGTGGTATAGCTGAGGGTGCCCTGGGCGTGGGCGCCGTGGCGGCGGACCGCCTGCAGGGCGGCCTGCATGTTGCGCGGGTCGTTCATGGCATCAAAGACGCGGAAGACGTCCATGCCGTTTTTGACGGCGCGCTCCACGAAGCGCTCCACCACGTCGTCGGCGTAGTGGCGGTAGCCGAGCAGGTTCTGGCCGCGGAGCAGCATCTGCAGCGGGGTCTTCGGCATCGCCTTTTTCAGCTCGCGCAGGCGGACCCACGGGTCCTCGCCGAGAAAGCGGATGCAGGCGTCAAAGGTGGCGCCGCCCCAGCACTCCAGCGAGCGGTAGCCGACGTCGTCCAGCTGAGCGGCGACGGGGAGCATATCGTCAAGGCGCAGACGGGTGGCGAACAGGGACTGGTGGGCGTCGCGCAGGACGACATCGGTAATGGCAACGGTCATGAATTCCTCCGTGAATTAAGGGTGAAGACGGCGATGGTGGTGAATGGCGGCGACAATCGCCGGCTTCAGGCGGGCGAAATCGTCGGCGGGCGCGACGGCGGCCGGCGCCGGTTTGGGGGCGGCGGGCGGCTCGGAAAACAGGCGGTTGACGGCGAGGGACATTCCCCGGATGGCGAAAATGAGCAGCAGCAGGAACACCAGCACAAAGCCCATGCCGAGAAACATCAGGGTGAAGCCTTCGCCTAACAGGACGGCATTGTCAGTCATTTATACATCTCAAATAGGGGCACGATGACGCGCTGTCTGACAAGGTTTCTGGCGTTTCCGGCTAAGGAGCAGGGTGGATTTCCCTCTGCCGCTCCCGGCATGGGACCCTGATTCGTTCTTCACCTGTCAGTTCAACGTGCCATCGTGCGTATGGGTTAAATCATCATGCCGAACACGATGCTGGCGATGACCAGCACAATACCGCCGCCCAAACGGGAGGAGATTTGCGCATAAGAGATAAGGTTCATACGGTTACAGGCAGAGAGAACTTCCAGGTCGCCGGAGCCGCCGCGGTTGGCCATACACAGGCCTGCAGTGATGGCCGATTCTATTGGGAAGAAGCCCATCAGCCAGCCACCGATCGCCGCGCCGAGCACCGCACCGATAACGATAATGGCGGCGATAACAACGTTAGCGAAGGTGATGGCGTTGATAATTTCCTGTAGGTCGGTGTAGCAGACGCCGACCCCGACCATCAGCACCCACAGCAGCTGTTTGGAGAAGAAATCAGACAAGCGTTTAGCACCGGCTTTGATTTCAGGTGAGCACAGCCCGGAGGCGTTCAGCGCGGCGACGATCAGCACCATCCACGCGAAATAGTGAATAGCCACACCGCCAATGCTGGGCAGAATTTTCTTCGCCACGACGTAGGCCAGCAGGAAGCAGGTAGTGGACAGCACCAGACCGACGGCGGTTTCGCGATGGGTGATTTGTCCCGCTTTCTCATCTTCTTCCACTTTGAACGAGGCTTTACGCACCAGTTCCCCTTCGCCGCTCAGCCAGGCGTGTTTTTTGCCGATGATATCGAGGACGGCGGCAAAGACGATGGCGAAGATGTTAGCGATGGTCAGAATAGCGATAGCGGTTGAGTAATACTCTTCGCGAGAACGACCGGTGACGGAGTGGTAAATCTCCGACAGGGGGACCGCGCCCGCGCCGTTGCCGCCACCCATGATCGGCAGGACGTACAGCATCATGATGCGATCCACTGGAATACCGAACACCAGGCCGATAGCGATGCCAAAAATAGACGCGCCGACAATGCCCATCAGGATAGTTGGAATATAGCCGAGCAGTGATTTCAGCAGCAGGCGGCGGTTTACCGACAGAATTGCTCCGGTAATTAATACCGCGATGAATAAGTTAAGGAAGTTACTCTTATCCATAACGTTGCTGATAGCATCGATTTCTTTCTGCGTAAAAATACCGGCATAGACAAAATAAGCCGCCACCAGGAAAATCATCACCGGAGCGCCACCGATATATTTGTTGAATATTGGCAGGCGCTTGCCAATTTCCCCGAATATAGCGCCGATAATAAACATGATGGCAAAGCCGCCGACGATATCGGTGGGTAAAGCGTTATAAAAATGTGAAAATAATAGTGTAATTAACGCAAATGCGTAAAGGGGGAGCGGCATGCCGAAGATTTTAAATCCCAGCAGATCGCTAACGCCCTTTTTCTCCGTCGCCGGAGCCTGACTCATGTTAGTCATAAACGTTATCCTGTTTATTGATGGAGTAGTAAGACCGGCGCATAGTAATAAATAGATCCAGGGGTAAGGTGTGATTATCTTCACTGAATACTCGTGTTTTTTATTAATTTAATTGTTTTTATGATTCTGAATTAATTAACAACATAAAAACCATAAAGCCAATTAAGCCACGAGAAAAACTGTGACTTAAATACAAGAATCCATAGCCGAACGCTGGCGAAATACAGTTCGTTTTGAAATGACGAAGCGCTAAAAAATGACACTGATATTAAAACGCGTTCAGCTATTAAAAGATAAACCGCGGCGAGAGGCGATCGATCGGTTTCTCCGCCAGCATCAACTGTCGTTAGAGGCCGACTGCGAAATGGCGATTATCGCCGAGTATCAGCAGCGGCTGGTCGGCTGCGGTGCTATCGCCGGCAATGTGCTGAAATGCATCGCCATCGATCCCTCGCTGCAGGGGGAGGGGCTGAGCCTTAAATTACTGACCGAGCTCCTGACGCTGGCCTATGAGCTGGGGCGTAGCGAACTGTTTTTGTTCACTAAACCTTGCAATGCCGCGTTATTTTCCGGCGCCGGCTTCTGGCCGATAGCCCAGGCGGGCGACCGCGCCGTGCTAATGGAAAATAGCCGCGAACGACTGACTCGTTACTGCCGACAACTGGCGATGTACCGTCAGCCGGGAAGAAAAATCGGCGCTATCGTGATGAACGCCAATCCATTCACCCTCGGCCACCGCTGGTTGGTAGAACAGGCGGCCAGCCAGTGCGACTGGCTGCATCTGTTTGTGGTCAAAGAAGATGCGTCCTGCTTTTCCTATCACGATCGCTTCAAGCTCATTGAACAGGGGATTACCGGCATCGATAAGGTGACGCTGCATCCCGGTTCGGCGTATCTGATCTCGCGGGCGACGTTCCCCGGCTATTTCCTGAAAGAGCAGGGGGTGGTTGATGACTGCCACAGCCAGATTGACCTGCAGCTCTTCCGCGAGCGCCTGGCCCCGGCGCTGCAGATTACCCATCGCTTTGTCGGCACCGAGCCGTTGTGTCCCCTGACCCGTAATTACAACCAGCGCATGAAGTCACTATTGGAAGCGCCAGGCGACGCGCCGCCCATTGAAGTAGTTGAGCTTGCGCGAATCGAAAAAAATGGTGGACCCGTGTCGGCCTCCCGAGTGCGCGAACTCTATCGACAGCGCAACTGGCAGGCGGTCGCGGCGCTGGTACCGCCGGGGACCCTCTCTTTTCTGATGCAACTGGCGGAAAGCGAACATCAAACCGCCTGATTTTTATGCCCTAACTAAGGATTTTCCCCTATGGAAATGAAGATTGACGCCCTGGCCGGCACGCTGGAGTCCAGCGATGTGATGGTCAGGATTGGACCGGCGGCGCAGCCGGGCATTCAGCTGGAAATCGACAGCATTGTGAAACAACAGTTTGGCGCTGCGATTGAGCAGGTAGTGAGAGAAACGCTGGCTCAGCTTGGCGTGAAACAGGCCAACGTGGTGGTCGATGATAAAGGCGCGCTGGAATGTGTTTTGCGAGCTCGCGTACAGGCCGCGGCGCTGCGCGCGGCGCAACAGACCCAATTACAATGGAGCCAGCTATGAAACCACGTCGCAGTATGTTGTTCATCCCTGGCGCCAATGCCGCCATGTTAAGCACGTCATTCGTCTACGGCGCCGATGCGGTGATGTTCGACCTGGAAGATGCCGTTTCGCTGCGCGAGAAAGATACCGCTCGTCTGCTGGTGTATCAGGCGCTGCAGCATCCACTGTATCAGGATATCGAAACCGTGGTGCGCATTAACCCGCTGAATACGCCGTTCGGTCTTGCCGACCTTGAAGCGGTAGTCCGCGCGGGCGTGGATATGGTGCGTCTGCCGAAAACCGACAGCAAAGAAGATATCCATGAGCTGGAAGCGCATGTTGAGCGGATTGAACGCGAGTGCGGCCGGGAAGTGGGCAGCACCAAGTTAATGGCGGCGATTGAGTCGGCGCTGGGCGTGGTGAACGCGGTGGAGATCGCCCGCGCCAGCCCGCGTCTGGCGGCGATCGCGCTGGCGGCCTTCGATTACGTCATGGATATGGGCACCTCTCGCGGCGACGGTACTGAACTGTTCTACGCCCGCTGCGCTGTACTGCATGCCGCGCGCGTTGCCGGCATCGCCGCCTATGACGTGGTGTGGTCGGATATCAATAACGAAGAGGGCTTCCTGGCGGAAGCGAATCTGGCCAAAAACCTCGGTTTTAACGGCAAATCGTTGGTTAACCCACGACAAATTGAACTCCTGCATCAGGTCTATGCCCCGACGCGCAAAGAGGTCGATCACGCGCTGGAAGTGATTGCCGCGGCGGAAGAAGCCGAAACGCGAGGTCTGGGTGTGGTATCGCTGAACGGCAAGATGATCGATGGACCGATTATCGACCATGCTCGCAAAGTGGTGGCGCTCTCGGCTTCCGGTATTCGTGATTAAGGGGAATAAGATGAAAGAGACAGTAGCAATGCTTAATCAGCAGTACGTGATGCCGAATGGACTGACACCTTATGCCGGCGTAACGGCGAAAAGTCCCTGGCTGGCGAGTGAGAGCGAAAAGCGCCAGCGCAAAATCTGCGATTCGCTGGAAACGGCAATCCGTCGCTCCGGCCTGCAAAACGGCATGACCATCTCGTTTCACCACGCGTTTCGCGGCGGTGACAAAGTCGTCAATATGGTAGTGGCGAAGCTGGCGGAAATAGGTTTTCGCGATCTGACGCTGGCATCCAGTTCGCTGATCGACGCTCACTGGCCGCTGATCGAGCATATTAAAAATGGCGTGATCCGCCAGATCTACACCTCCGGCCTGCGCGGCAAGTTGGGCGAGGAGATCTCCGCCGGTTTAATGGAAAACCCGGTGCAGATCCACTCCCACGGCGGTCGCGTACAGCTGATTCAAAGCGGCGAGCTGTCGATTGATGTCGCGTTTCTCGGCGTTCCTTGCTGCGATGAGTTTGGCAACGCCAACGGCTTTAGCGGTAAATCACGCTGCGGTTCGCTGGGCTACGCGCGCGTCGATGCCGAGCACGCTAAATGCGTGGTGCTGCTGACCGAAGAGTGGGTGGATTATCCTAACTATCCGGCCAGTATTGCCCAGGATCAGGTGGATCTGATAGTCCAGGTAGATGAAGTCGGCGATCCGCAAAAAATTACCGCGGGTGCCATCCGTCTGACCAGCAACCCGCGCGAGCTGCTGATCGCCCGCCAGGCGGCGAAAGTCGTTGAGCACTCCGGTTACTTTAAAGAGGGTTTCTCGCTGCAGACCGGTACCGGCGGCGCCTCGCTGGCAGTAACTCGCTTCCTTGAAGATAAAATGCGCCGTAACGGCATTACCGCCAGCTTCGGCCTCGGCGGTATCACCGGGACGATGGTCGATTTGCACGAAAAAGGGTTGATCAAAACGCTGCTCGATACCCAGTCCTTCGATGGCGACGCGGCGCGTTCGCTGGCGCAGAACCCGAACCATGTCGAGATCTCCACCAATCAGTATGCCAGCCCGGGCTCCAAAGGCGCCTCCTGCGAGCGCTTAAACGTGGTGATGCTCAGCGCGCTGGAAATTGATATCGACTTTAACGTTAACGTGATGACCGGTTCTAACGGTGTGCTGCGCGGGGCGTCCGGTGGCCATAGCGATACCGCCGCCGGTGCGGATTTGACCATTATTACCGCGCCGTTAGTTCGCGGCCGTATTCCCTGCGTCGTGGAAAAGGTGCTGACCCGCGTCACGCCGGGGGCCAGCGTGGATGTGCTGGTCACTGACCACGGCATTGCGGTCAACCCGGCACGTCAGGACCTGATCGACAATTTGCGCAGCGCAGGCATTCCGCTGATGACCATTGAGGAACTGCAGCAGCGTGCTGAGCTGTTGACTGGCAAGCCGCAGCCGATCGAATTCACCGATCGGGTGGTGGCGGTGGTGCGCTATCGCGACGGTTCGGTCATCGATGTGATTCGTCAGGTGAAAAACAGCGACTAAACGCAGAGGGGAAAGGCCATGAGCGACGTGTTAATTAATCCTGCGCGTGTGCGGCGCGTGAAGCCACTGAGTGCCGAAGAGGTGGTCAGCGCGGTAGAGCGCGCGCTGTTGACCGAAGTTCGCCTGACCCCAAAGCCCGGGTTGGTGGATATTCGTAACGCTGGCGCGCACTGGGATATGGATCTGGCCTCGTTTGAGGCCAGCACCGCGGTGGTGGCTCCGTGGATGGAGAAATTTTTCATCATGGGCCACGATACTGCGGCGGTCGCGCCGGAGCAGGTATTGATGATGCTGCGCCCGGTAGGGATGGCCTGTGAGAACGATATGCTGGAGGCCACCGGCGGGGTGAATACCCATCGCGGGGCGATCTTCGCTTTTGGCCTGCTCAGCGCGGCGGCGGGCAGGCTGGTGTCGAAAGGTGAGCCGATAGAGCAGCACCGGCTTTGCGACCAGGTGGCGCGCTTCTGTCGCGGCATGGTTATGCAGGAGTTGTCTTCTGCTGGCGGGGAACGGCTCAGTAAAGGCGAGGCTCATTTTCTGCGCTATGGTCTCTCCGGGGCCCGCGGCGAGGCGGAGAGCGGTTTCCTGACGGTGCGTACCCAGGCCATGCCAGTCTTTACCCGCATGATGGAAGAGACCGGCGACAGTAATCTGGCGCTACTGCAAACCCTGCTGCATCTGATGGCGTGGAATGATGACACCAACCTGGTCTCGCGCGGCGGGCTTGCCGGGCTGAACTTTGTCCAGCAGGAGGCGCAGCGACTGCTGTGGCAGGGCGGCGTGCTGGCGGACGGCGGGCTGGAGGCGCTGCGACAGTTTGACGATGAGCTGATTGCCCGCCATCTCAGCCCCGGCGGCAGCGCCGATCTGTTGGCGGTGACCTGGTTTTTATCCGCGTTTCCCGCCGGCGCGCTTTTCCCGCTGTAACCCACTGCAATACCGCCTTCGCCCGCACAGTACGGGCGAAGGCGCCATCATTAGCCTTCCCGGTTGTCATCAGGTAAACACGGAATCGCGGCACAATCGTATAGTTTTTACTGATATCGTCCGCCGTTTGTCATAAATTTCTAATTATCGGCGTTTTTGAGTAGCGGCCCGCTGACGGGCTGGTTACTCTGAAAACAATTTACGTAATGTTAACAAAAGAGAATAGCTATGCATGATGCACAAATCCGCGTGGCCATCGCCGGCGCGGGCGGCCGGATGGGACGCCAGTTAATTCAGGCTGCATTGCAGATGGAAGGCGTGGCGCTGGGCGCGGCGCTGGAGCGCGAAGGGTCAAGCCTGGTGGGCAGCGACGCCGGCGAGCTGGCGGGCGCCGGCAAAGCGGGCGTCGCGGTGCAGAGCAGCCTGGCGGCGGTAAAAGATGATTTCGACGTGTTGATCGATTTTACCCGCCCGGAAGGCACGCTGAACCATCTGGCGTTTTGCCGCGAGCACGGCAAAGGGATGGTCATCGGCACCACCGGTTTTGACGACGCTGGCAAACAGGCGATTCGCGATGCCGCGCAGGACATTGCCATTGTCTTCGCCGCTAACTTTAGCGTTGGCGTCAACGTCCTGTTGAAGCTGCTGGAGAAGGCGGCAAAGGTGATGGGCGACTATACCGACATCGAAATTATCGAAGCGCACCACCGGCATAAAGTGGATGCGCCGTCAGGCACCGCGCTGGCGATGGGCGAAGCGATCGCCGGGGCATTGAACAAAGATCTCAAGGACTGCGCGGTCTACAGTCGTGAAGGCTACACTGGCGAACGCGTCCCGGGCACCATCGGCTTCGCGACCGTTCGCGCGGGGGATATCGTCGGGGAGCATACGGCAATGTTTGCTGACATCGGTGAGCGTATTGAAATCACCCATAAAGCGTCCAGCCGCATGACCTTTGCAAATGGCGCTGTTCGTTCAGCATTGTGGCTGAAAGGCAAGAAAAATAGCCTGTTTGATATGCGTGATGTGCTGGATCTGAATAGTTTATAACGATTATTACCCATCGTGATGTGGTTATTGCTATCAATAAGTTATTGATGCAGAGGGCAATATTTTGTTGCCCTTTTTTATTTTTGCGAATTATGGCGTATGTTTTAAGTGTAATGCGTAAAAAATACAGTATTAGCGTGTTTTTTAGTGAATGAAATGTAAATTTTGACCATCTGGTCCACTTTTTTGTCGATCATCCCTCTGTTTTACACTCTTCCACATCCGCAAGCGTTTTCTCAGCCAGGTTTGTTGATCTTTTTGGCGTAAAAATCACGTGTTACGCATCAGTGGCGTAAAATGACATTAAAAATCTCCGCTTTAAGTTGACTTTTATCCGACATCTCTCCAGAATGCCGCCGTTTGCCAAAAATCTGCGGGCAACAGATTTGCATTGATTCAGATCGTGTTTATGAATTAATATGCAAATAAAGTGAGTGGATATTCTCTGGAGGATGTTTTGATTAAGTCAGCGCTATTGGTTCTGGAAGACGGAACCCAGTTTCACGGTCGGGCCATCGGGGCAACCGGCACGGCGGTTGGGGAAGTCGTTTTCAATACTTCAATGACCGGTTATCAAGAAATCCTCACTGATCCTTCCTATTCCCGCCAAATCGTCACTCTTACTTATCCTCATATTGGTAATGTCGGCACCAACGCCGCCGATGAAGAATCTTCTCAGGTACATGCGCAGGGTCTGGTTATTCGCGACCTGCCGCTGATTGCCAGCAACTTCCGCAGTACTGAAGACCTCTCTTCTTATCTGAAGCGCCATAACATCGTGGCGATTGCCGATATCGATACCCGCAAGCTGACGCGTCTGCTGCGTGAGAAAGGGGCGCAAAACGGCTGCATCATCGCGGGCGACAGCCCGGATGCCCAGCTGGCGCTGGAAAAAGCGAAAGCGTTCCCAGGCCTGAACGGCATGGACTTGGCGAAGGAAGTGACCACCGCAGAAACCTATAGCTGGACGCAAGGCAGCTGGACCCTGGCGGGCGACCTGCCGGAAGCGAAAGCGGAAAGCGAGCTGCCGTTCCACGTTGTGGCATATGACTTCGGCGCGAAACGCAACATCCTGCGCATGCTGGTTGACCGCGGCTGCCGCCTGACGGTGGTGCCGGCGAAGACCTCCGCCGCGGACGTGCTGGCGCTCAATCCGGACGGTATCTTCCTCTCCAACGGCCCTGGCGACCCGGCGCCGTGCGATTACGCTATCGAGGCGATTGAAAAATTCCTTGAGACCGATATTCCGGTATTCGGCATCTGCCTTGGCCATCAGCTACTGGCGCTGGCGAGCGGTGCCAAGACCATTAAGATGAAGTTCGGCCACCACGGCGGCAACCACCCGGTGAAAGATATTGATAACAACGTGGTGATGATCACTGCCCAGAACCACGGTTTCGCCGTAGATGAGGCGACGCTGCCGGCCAACCTGCGCGTGACCCATAAGTCGCTGTTCGACGGCACCCTGCAGGGGATCCATCGTACCGACAAACCGGCGTTCAGCTTCCAGGGGCACCCTGAAGCGAGCCCGGGGCCGCACGATGCCGCGCCGCTGTTCGACCACTTTATCGAGTTAATTGAGCTCTACCGTCAGTCCGCGAAATAATCAGGAGTAAAAGAGCAATGCCAAAACGTACAGACATAAAAAGTATCCTGATTCTGGGCGCGGGCCCGATTGTTATCGGTCAGGCGTGTGAGTTTGACTACTCCGGCGCCCAGGCGTGTAAAGCGCTGCGCGAAGAGGGCTACCGCGTTATCCTGGTGAACTCTAACCCGGCGACCATCATGACCGACCCGGAAATGGCCGATGCCACCTACATCGAGCCGATTCACTGGGAAGTGGTGCGTAAAATCATCGAAAAAGAGCGCCCGGATGCGGTGCTGCCGACCATGGGCGGCCAGACGGCGCTGAACTGCGCGCTCGAGCTGGAGCGTCAGGGGGTACTGGCTGAATTCGGCGTGACCATGATTGGCGCCACCGCCGATGCGATTGATAAAGCCGAAGACCGTCGCCGTTTCGATATCGCAATGAAAAAAATCGGCCTCGACACCGCGCGCTCTGGTATCGCCCACACGATGGAAGAGGCGCTGGCGGTTGCCGCAGACGTTGGTTTCCCGTGCATCATCCGTCCGTCCTTCACCATGGGCGGCACCGGCGGCGGTATCGCCTATAACCGCGAAGAGTTCGAAGAAATCTGCGAACGCGGCCTGGATCTCTCTCCGACCAACGAACTGCTGATCGATGAATCGCTGATCGGCTGGAAAGAGTACGAGATGGAAGTGGTGCGCGATAAGAACGACAACTGCATCATCGTCTGCTCCATCGAAAACTTCGACGCCATGGGGATCCACACCGGTGACTCCATCACCGTTGCCCCGGCGCAGACCCTGACCGACAAAGAGTACCAGATCATGCGTAACGCCTCGATGGCGGTGCTGCGTGAAATCGGCGTCGAAACCGGCGGCTCTAACGTGCAGTTCGCGGTCAACCCGAAAAACGGTCGCCTGATCGTTATCGAAATGAACCCGCGCGTCTCCCGCTCCTCGGCGCTGGCCTCTAAGGCCACCGGCTTCCCGATTGCTAAAGTGGCAGCCAAGCTGGCGGTAGGTTATACCCTTGACGAGCTGATGAACGACATCACCGGCGGCCGCACCCCGGCTTCCTTTGAACCGTCCATCGACTACGTGGTCACTAAAATCCCACGCTTTAACTTTGAAAAATTCGCCGGCGCCAACGACCGTCTGACCACCCAGATGAAGTCTGTCGGCGAAGTGATGGCGATTGGCCGTACCCAGCAGGAATCCTTGCAGAAAGCGCTGCGCGGTCTGGAAGTGGGCGCTACCGGCTTCGACCCGAAAGTGAGCCTCGACGACCCGGAAGCGCTGACCAAAATCCGCCGCGAGCTGAAAGATGCCGGCGCTGAGCGTATCTGGTATATCGCTGACGCGTTCCGCGCGGGCCTCTCGGTTGACGGCGTCTTCAACCTGACCAACATCGACCGCTGGTTCCTGGTACAGATTGAAGAGCTGGTCCGTCTGGAAGAGAAAGTGGCGGAAGTGGGCATCAACGGCCTCGACGCTGACTTCCTGCGCACCCTGAAGCGTAAAGGCTTTGCCGATGCGCGTCTGGCGAAGCTGGCGGGCGTGCGGGAAGCGGAAATCCGCAAGCTGCGCGACCAGTATGACCTGCACCCGGTCTACAAGCGCGTGGACACCTGCGCTGCGGAATTTGCTACCGATACCGCCTACATGTACTCCACTTATGAAGAAGAGTGTGAGTCCAACCCGTCCGTTGACCGCGATAAAATCATGGTCCTCGGCGGCGGCCCGAACCGTATCGGGCAGGGTATCGAATTCGACTACTGCTGCGTACACGCCTCGCTGGCGCTGCGCGAGGACGGTTACGAGACCATCATGGTCAACTGTAACCCGGAAACCGTCTCTACCGACTACGACACCTCCGACCGTCTGTATTTTGAGCCGGTAACCCTGGAAGACGTGCTGGAAATCGTGCGCATCGAGAAGCCAAAAGGCGTTATCGTCCAGTACGGCGGCCAGACCCCGCTGAAGCTGGCTCGTGCCCTGGAAGCTGCCGGCGTGCCGGTTATCGGTACCAGTCCGGACGCTATCGACCGGGCGGAAGACCGTGAGCGCTTCCAGCACGCGGTTGACCGTCTGAAGCTGAAGCAGCCGGCGAACGCCACCGTCACCGCCATTGAGCAGGCGGTAGAGAAAGCGAAAGAGATTGGCTACCCGCTGGTGGTGCGTCCGTCTTATGTGCTCGGCGGCCGGGCGATGGAGATCGTCTATGACGAGCAGGATCTGCGCCGCTACTTCCAGACCGCGGTCAGCGTCTCCAACGACGCGCCGGTGCTGCTGGATCGCTTCCTCGACGATGCGATTGAAGTGGATGTCGATGCCATCTGCGATGGCGAAATGGTGCTGATTGGCGGCATCATGGAGCATATCGAGCAGGCAGGCGTTCACTCCGGCGACTCCGCCTGTTCCCTGCCGGCCTACACCCTGAGCAAAGAGATTCAGGATGTAATGCGCGAGCAGGTGCAGAAGCTGGCCTTCGAGCTGCAGGTTCGCGGCCTGATGAACGTCCAGTTCGCGGTGAAAGATAACGAAGTTTATCTGATTGAGGTCAACCCGCGTGCGGCGCGTACCGTACCGTTCGTCTCCAAAGCCACCGGCGTCCCGCTGGCGAAAGTGGCGGCGCGCGTGATGGCCGGTAAGACGCTTGCGCAGCAGGGCGTGACCAAAGAGATCATCCCGCCGTACTACTCGGTGAAAGAGGTGGTCCTGCCGTTCAATAAATTCCCGGGCGTTGACCCGCTGTTAGGGCCAGAAATGCGCTCCACCGGGGAAGTGATGGGCGTCGGCCGCACCTTTGCCGAAGCGTTCGCCAAAGCGCAGCTGGGCAGCAACTCGACCATGAAGAAACAGGGTCGCGCGCTGCTCTCCGTCCGCGAAGGCGATAAAGAGCGCGTGGTTGACCTGGCGGCGAAGCTGCTGAAGTTTGGCTTCGAGCTGGATGCGACTCACGGTACGGCGATTGTGCTGGGTGAAGCGGGCATTAACCCGCGTCTGGTGAACAAGGTGCATGAAGGTCGTCCGCACATTCAGGACCGCATCAAGAATGGCGAATATACCTACATCATCAACACCACCGCAGGTCGCCAGGCGATTGAAGACTCCAAGCTGATTCGCCGCAGCGCGCTGCAGTACAAAGTGCATTACGACACCACCCTGAATGGCGGCTTTGCCACCGCGATGGCGCTGAACGCTGACGCCACCGAGAAGGTGATTTCGGTTCAGGAAATGCACGCGCAAATCACTAAATAAGCTTCCCGGCCTGGCCGGATAGCAACAATCCTGGGCTGACGACATCGTCAGCCTATTTTTTTGGGCCGCAGCCATCTTCAGAGAGTTCTGCTTTTAACCCCCTGTCGGGTCAGGCTAACTATAGTTAGCACCATAACGATACCTATTGATGAAAAGACAGGAGGATACAATGCGGAACAATATTCTGGTGGCATCCGCACTGGCAGCGACGGCAATCATGTTCGTGGCCGGCTGCTCATCGAATCAGTCGATCAAAACCACCGACGGCAAGACCATTGTCACCAGCGGCAAACCGCAGGTGGATGATGACACCGGCCTTGTCTCATACAAAAATGCCGAAACCGGCCGCGTGGAGCAGATTAACCGCGACCAGGTGAAGTCCATGGACGAGCTGGATAACTAAGGCCTGACGTTAACCCTCAGGGCGCGCGTTGCGTAAGCCATCGCGACATAAATCACAGTTATCATTGTAAGCGGTTCGCTTAACTGTCTACACTCTTGCTGATTACGACAAGAGCAAACGCAGGCCAATCAATGATTCTGATAATTTATGCGCATCCTTATCCGCAGCATTCTCATGCGAATAAGCGAATGCTTGAACAGGCAGGGACGCTTGAAGGCGTAGAGATACGCTCCCTCTATCAACTCTATCCCGACTTTAATATCGATGTCGCCGCCGAGCAGGCGGCGCTGGCCCGTGCCGATCTGGTTATCTGGCAGCATCCTATGCAGTGGTATAGCGTACCGCCGCTGCTCAAGCTGTGGATGGACAAGGTGCTGTCGCACGGCTGGGCCTATGGTCACAACGGTATTGCCCTGCGCGGTAAATCGCTGATGTGGGCGGTGACCACCGGCGGCGGTGAAAGCCACTTCGACATCGGCTCATTCCCCGGTTTTCCGGTGCTGGCGCAGCCGTTGCAGGCAACCGCGCTTTACTGCGGAATGAAATGGCTGCCGCCGTTCGCTATGCACTGCACCTTTATCTGCGATGATGAAACGCTGCAGGCGCAGGCCCGCCGCTATCGTCAACGCTTAATCGACTGGCAGGAGGCACACCAGAATGGATAGCCATACGCTGATACAGGCGTTGATTTACCTCGGCGCCGCGGCGCTGATTGTGCCCATCGCCGTCCGTCTGGGGCTGGGGTCAGTGCTGGGCTATCTCATCGCCGGCTGTATTATCGGCCCGTGGGCGCTGCGGCTGGTGACCGATGCCGAGGCGATTCTGCACTTTGCCGAGATTGGCGTGGTGCTGATGTTGTTCGTCATTGGTCTGGAGCTCGATCCGCAGCGCTTATGGAAGCTGCGCGCCTCGGTGTTTGGCGGCGGCGCACTGCAGATGGTGTCCTGCGGGGTGTTGATCGGCCTGTTCTGCATGCTGCTGGGCCTGCGCTGGCAGGTGGCCGAGCTGATTGGTATGACTCTGGCGCTTTCCTCAACCGCGATCGCTATGCAGGCGATGAATGAGCGCAATCTGACGGTGTCGCAGATGGGGCGGAGCGCCTTCGCGGTGCTGCTGTTCCAGGATATCGCCGCGATCCCGCTGGTGGCGATGATCCCGCTGCTGGCGGCCAGCGGCGGCGCCACTTCGCTGATGGCTTTTGCCCTCTCCGCGCTGAAAGTGGCCGCAGCGCTGGCGCTGGTGGTGGTCCTTGGGCGCTATCTGACCCGCCCGCTGCTGCGCTTTGTCGCCCGTTCCGGCCTGCGCGAAGTGTTCAGCGCCGTGGCCCTGTTCCTGGTCTTCGGCTTTGGCTTATTGCTGGAAGAGGTGGGGCTGTCGATGGCGATGGGGGCGTTTCTCGCCGGGGTGCTGCTGGCCAGTTCCGAATATCGTCATGCGCTGGAGAGTGATATTGAGCCGTTTAAAGGACTGCTGTTGGGGCTGTTCTTTATCGGCGTCGGCATGTCGATTGATTTCGGCACCCTGGTCACCCATCCGTTGCGTATTGTGATTTTGCTGGTCGGTTTCCTGGCGATAAAAATGCTGATGCTGTGGCTTATCGCCAGGCCGCTTGGCGTACCGCGCGCCCAGCGCCGCTGGTTTGCGGTGCTGCTGGGGCAGGGGAGTGAGTTCGCGTTTGTGGTGTTTGGCGCCGCGCGGATGGCGGATGTACTGGACGGCGAATGGGCAAAAGCGTTGACCCTGGCGGTGGCCCTGTCGATGGCGGCAACCCCCATTCTGCTGGTGCTGCTGACCCGTCTGGAGAAATCGTCCAGCGGCCAGGCGCGTGATGCTGACGAGATTGATGAAGAGCAGCCGCGGGTGATTGTCGCCGGCTTTGGCCGCTTCGGGCAGATTGCCGGGCGATTGCTGCTCTCCAGCGGGGTGAAGATGGTGATCCTCGATCATGACCCGGACCATGTCGATACCCTGCGCAAATTTGATATGAAGGTTTTCTACGGCGATGCCACCCGGGTCGATCTGCTGGAGTCGGCCGGGGCCGAAAAGGCGGAAGTGCTGATCAATGCCATTGACGATCCGCACGTCAGCCTGGAGCTGGTGGCGAGGGTAAAAGAGCATTTTCCGCATCTGCAGATCATCTCCCGCGCCCGCGATGTCGATCATTACATTCAGCTGCGCCAGGCTGGCGTCGAGGCCCCGGAGCGTGAAACCTTCGAGGCGGCGCTGAAGTCCGGCCGAATGACGCTGGAGGCGCTGGGGCTCGGCGCCTATGAAGCGCGCGAGCGGGCCGATCTGTTCCGTCGATTCAACCTGCAGATGGTCGAAGAGATGGTGGCGATGGCGGAAAACGATGCCGCGTCGCGGGTGGCGGTCTTCAAGCGGACCAGCGATATGCTGACCGGCATCATCAACGAAGATCGTCATCATCTGTCGCTGGTGCAGCGTCATGGCTGGCAGGGTACGGAAGAGGGCAGGCACACCGGGGATATCGCCGATGAGCCGGAAAATAAGCCCTCAGCCTGAGGCTGACCAGTAACATTTTGTTTTCGTTTGGATCCTCTTCTGGCGGCCCACGGTGTGAACGTGGGCTTGCCAGCAAATCAGAAAATTTTCTTATTCTTTACCCTCCGGCCAGTCGACGAAGTTGTACGCTTTCCGTATAGTGGCGACAATTTTTTGCACTCGGGAATGAATGAATGATCAGTCTGATTGCGGCGTTAGCGGTAGATCGCGTCATTGGTATGGAAAACGCCATGCCATGGAACCTGCCTGCCGATCTCGCCTGGTTCAAACGCAACACGTTAAATAAGCCGGTGGTGATGGGGCGTCTGACCTGGGAATCCATTGGGCGCCCATTGCCGGGGCGTAAAAATATCGTGATCAGCAGCAAACCCGGCAGCGACGATCGCGTGCATTGGGTCTCCTCCGTAGAAGAAGCAATTGCCGCCTGCGGCGATGTGGAAGAGATTATGGTGATCGGCGGCGGCCGGGTGTATGAGCAGTTCCTGCCGAAAGCGCAGAAGCTCTACTTGACCCATATTGATGCGGAAGTGGAAGGCGATACCCATTTCCCGGATTACGATCCGGACGAATGGGAGTCGGTGTTCAGCGAGTTTCATGACGCCGACGCGCAGAACTCCCATAGCTACTGCTTTGAGATCCTCGAACGTCGTTAAGCGGGCAGGATAGCGATAAAAAAACCCCGGTCGCGTCTGGCGTGACCGGGGTTTTCTTTTGCATGAATTGCGCGACGATGGCGCACTCAGTATCTCGTCATGTTTCCCGTCGCGGGCTTCGTCTTCCTGGAGTGCTGCCCGGGCTACAAATGGCAAGGAAATGTAGGTCGGGTAAGGCGTTAGCCGCCACCCGACAAAACGACGCCGCAGGTAGCCCGGATAAGGCGCAACGCGCCGCTATCCGGGAAGAGTCAGGACGCGACGGCTTCGCCTTCGTCGAGGCTTTTCTGCCGGTTTGACGGCTGGGTGAAGTACTGCTTATCTTCCCAGCGCAGGCAGGTAAGTTCCCCGCCCCAGCAGCAGCCGGTATCCAGGGCGTAAATCCCCTCCGGCGTGCCGCGTCCCTCCAGCGAAGCCCAGTGGCCAAAGGCAATGCTGTAGGCATTGCTGACCGGGCCGGGAATGGCAAACCACGGCTTCAGCGGCGCCGGGGCGTCCTCGGGCGCTTCCTTCGAATACATATCCAGCTGGCCGTTCGGGAAACAGTAGCGCATGCGGGTAAAGGCGTTAGAGATAAAGCGCAGGCGCGCCAGGCCGCTCAGCTCGTTGCTCCAGTGGTTCGGCATGTCGCCGTACATGGCATCGAGGAAGAAAGGATAGGAGTCGCTGGAGAGCACTGCTTCAACATCGCGCGCGCACTGCTGGGCGGTCTCCAGATCCCACTGCGGGGTAATGCCGGCGTGGGCCATCACCAGCTTTTTCTCTTCATCCACCTGCAGCAGCGGCTGGCGACGCAGCCAGTTGAGCAGCTCATCGGCATCCGGCGCTTCCAGCAGTGATTTCAGACGATCCTTCGGCTTGTTGCGGCTGATACCGGCAAAGACCGCCAGCAGGTGTAAGTCATGGTTGCCCAGCACCAGTCGTACGCTGTCGCCCAGAGATTTGACATAGCGCAGGACCTCCAGCGATCCCGGGCCTCGGGCCACCAGATCGCCGGTCAGCCACAGCGTATCTCTCCGCGGATCGAATTCAACCTGCGCTAATAATGCGATCAGTTCATCGTAGCAACCGTGAACGTCGCCAATAAGGTATGTTGACATTGTTTTAATGAATGAGCGTTGGAACTGCGAGACGGAAAACAGGGATCTCAATACGGAACGGCGCGCCGTCGATATCGATCATCTCATAATGACCCTGCATGGTTCCCAGCGGCGTTTCAATCACTGCGCCGCTGGTATATTGATATTCACCGCCGGCGGGAATATGCGGTTGCTCGCCGACCACCCCTTCACCCTGAACTTCAGTCTCACGACCGTGGCCGTTAGTGATGAGCCAGTAGCGGCCAAGCAGCTGAACCTGACTCCGCCCCAGGTTGCGAATGGTGACGGTGTAAGCGAAGACGTAGCGCTCTTCTTCCGGGGAAGACTGCGATTCGATATAGACGCTCTGTACCTGGACACACACCCGGGGCGAATGAATCATGGTTAGCTCTCCTTCGTTGGCAGATTGTCAGACAGCCAGTTGGCCATCAGGCAGTACTGCGCCACGGAAATATTTTCGGCGCGCATGGCCGGGTCGATGCCCAGCTCGGTCAGCACTTCCACGCTGAACAGATTGCCGAGACTGTTGCGGATAGTCTTGCGGCGCTGGTTGAACGCTTCGGTGGTGATGCGGCTCAGCACCCGGATCTCTTTGACCGGATACGGCATGGTGCTGTGCGGCACCAGGCGTACCACCGCGGAGTCGACCTTAGGCGGCGGGGTAAACGCGCTCGGCGGCACTTCGAGTACCGGGATCACCTGGCAATAATATTGCGCCATCACGCTTAACCGACCATACGCCTTACTGTTCGGTCCGGCAACCAGACGATTCACCACTTCCTTCTGCAGCATAAAGTGCATATCGGCGATGGCATCAGTATAGCTGAACAGATGGAACATCAGCGGGGTCGAGATATTGTACGGCAGGTTGCCGAAGACGCGCAGCGGCTGGCCCATTTTCTCCGCCAGTTCGCCAAAGTTCATGGTCATCGCATCCTGCTGATAGATGGTCAGCTTTGGACCGAGGAACGGATGCGTCTGCAGGCGAGCCGCCAGATCGCGGTCCAGTTCGATGACGGTCAGCTGGTCAAGGCGTTCGCCGACCGGCTCGGTCAGGGCCGCCAGGCCGGGGCCGATTTCAACCATCGCCTGGCCTTTCTGCGGGTTAATCGCCGAGACGATGCTGTCGATCACAAACTGATCGTTGAGGAAGTTCTGCCCGAAGCGTTTACGGGCTAAATGGCCCTGATGGACTCGATTATTCATTGGGTATTAACAATCATTTTGATGGCGAGATTAAGCGCCGTGATAAAACTGCCGACGTCCGCTTTTCCCTGGCCCGCTAATTCCAGTGCGGTGCCGTGGTCGACGGAGGTACGAATAAAAGGTAAACCGAGCGTAATGTTCACGCCGCGGCCAAAGCCCTGGTATTTTAGCACGGGCAGGCCCTGATCGTGGTACATCGCGAGTACCGCATCGGCATGATCAAGATATTTTGGCTGAAAGAGGGTATCTGCCGGCAGCGGACCGCTGAGGTTCATCCCCTTTGCGCGCATCTCTTCCAGCACCGGAATGATGGTGTCTATCTCTTCTGTTCCCATATGGCCGCCTTCGCCAGCGTGCGGGTTAAGCCCGCAAACCAGCACATGCGGCTGGGCAATGCCAAATTTCGTGCGCAGGTCGTGATCGAGAATGGTGATGATCTCGCGCAGTAGCTCGGGGGTAATCGCTTCGCTGATGGCTTTCAACGGCAGATGGGTGGTGACCAGCGCCACCCGCAGCTCCTCGGTCGCCAACATCATCACCACTTTGCTGGCCTTCGCGCGCTCTTCAAAGAACTCGGTATGACCGGTAAAGGCGATACCGGCGTCGTTGATGTTGCCTTTATGCACCGGGCCGGTCACTAACGCCGCAAACTCGCCGCTAAGGCAGCCGTCGCAGGCGCGCGCCAGCGTCTCCACTACGTAGGCGCCGTTTTGCACATTCAGCACGCCGGGCTCCGCCGGGACGTTTAGCGGCACGTTCAGCAGCGTCAGGGTACCGGCGCGCTGAGGAACAGGAGGTTGCGCGGGATCGTAAGGGAGGAGAGATAAAGGAAGACCGAGCCGCTTGGCTCGGTCAGTTAACAGGGCGCCATCGGCGCAAATCACCAGCTCAACTGGCCAGTCGCGCTGGGCAAGCTGCACGACCAGGTCAGGGCCAATCCCGGCGGGTTCGCCGGGAGTGATAACAACTTTACGGGTTTCAGGCATCGATATTAGTTGCTCAGAATTTTAACATACGCACTGGCGCGCTGTTCCTGCATCCAGGTTGCCGCTTCTTCAGAGAATTTGCGGTTCATCAGCATGCGGTAAGCACGATCTTTCTGTGCGGCGTCGGTTCTGTCGACCTGACGGCTATCCAGCAGTTCGATCAGATGCCAGCCAAAGGAAGAGTGCACCGGTCCGCTGGTCTGCCCTTTGTTCAGACGCATCAGCGCATCGCGGAACGCCGGGTCAAAGATGTCCGGCGTGGCCCAGCCTAAATCACCGCCCTGGTTTGCCGAGCCCGGATCTTCCGAATAGGTTTTCGCCGCTTGAGCAAACGTGATTTTCCCGCTCTTAATCTCGGCTGCGATCTGTTCCAGCTTAGCCTGAGCCTGGGCGTCGTTCATGATCGGCGACGGTTTCAGCAGAATATGACGGGCGTGAACCTCGGTAACGGAGATATTCTGGGTACCACCGCGCAGGTCGTTGACTTTCAGAATGTGGAAACCAACGCCGGAACGAATCGGACCGACGATATCCCCTTTCTTCGCGGTGCTTAACGCCTGAGCGAAAATGCCCGGCAGCTCCTGGATACGGCCCCAGCCCATCTGGCCACCCTTCAGCGCCTGTTGGTCAGCGGAGTAGGTGATCGCCAGTTTGCCGAAGTTGGCGCCGTTGCGCGCCTGCTCAACGATGGAGTTTGCTTGCTCCTGGGCCGCGGCGACTTCATCAGAGGTCGGGTTCTCCGGCAGCGGGATCAGGATGTGGCTCAGGTTGAGCTCGGTGCTGGCGTCGTTCTGGTCGCCGATCTGTTTCGCCAGCGCTTCCACTTCCTGCGGCAGCACGGTGATGCGACGACGCACTTCATTGTTACGCACTTCCGAAATCAGCATCTCTTTACGGATCTGGTTACGGTAGGTGTTGTAGTTGATGCCTTCATAGGCCAGACGGCTGCGCATCTGATCCAAGGTCATATTATTTTGTTTGGCGATGTTGGCGATAGCCTGATCGAGCTGGTCGTCAGAGATCTTCACGCCCATCTTCTGCCCCATCTGTAACACGATCTGGTCCATGATCAGTCTTTCGAGGATTTGATGGCGCAGGGTGGCGTCATCCGGCAGCTGTTGGCCAGCCTGACCAGCATTGAGCTTAACCGATTGCATCAAACCATCGACGTCGCTTTCCAGCACGACGCCATTATTGACGACGGCCGCTACTTTATCGACCACCTGGGGGGCAGCGAAACTGGTATTCGCGATCATGGCGATACCGAGAAGCAGCGTTTTCCAGTTCTTCATACTTTTTC